>ERZ773187.617-NODE-617-length-33441-cov-10.971545_pt1 | contig 33441 bp, 30 predicted proteins | sample MGYA00511242_ERZ773187 | MGnify/ENA primary metagenome ERZ773187 (study PRJEB29015, sample SAMEA2737744) | human gut metagenome | biome: human gut; feature: human-associated habitat; material: faeces | place: China | collected 2012 ...
ACTGGCACACCGATGTGACCTTTATCGATACGCCACCTGCCGGGGCGATTCTGGCGGCGAAACAGTTACCCGAAACGGGCGGAGACACGCTGTGGGCCAGCGGTATTGCGGCCTTTGAGGCGTTATCGGCACCCTTCCAGACGCTACTGAGCGGACTGCGAGCGGAGCACGATTTTAAGAAATCGTTCCAGGAGTATAAGTACCGTAAGACCGAAGAGGAGCACCAGCGCTGGCAAGAGGCGGTGGCGAAGCATCCTCCGCTGCTGCATCCGGTGGTGCGTACCCATCCGGTGACGGGCAAACAGGCGCTGTTTGTGAACGAAGGGTTTACCACCCGTATTGTGGACGTCACCGAAAAAGAGAGCGAGGCGCTGTTACATTTCCTCTTCGCGCATATTACCAAACCGGAGTTTCAGGTGCGCTGGCGCTGGCAGGAGAACGATCTGGCGATCTGGGATAACCGCGTGACGCAGCACTATGCCAATGCGGATTACCTGCCGCAGCGCCGGATTATGCAGCGAGCGACAATTTTGGGGGATAAGCCGTTTTATCGTGCGAGCTGATTCCCTTTACCATCTCCTCGCCCCTTTGGGGCGAGGAGATGGGGTAGTACGGTGTTCAGCTTTTCCCTTTTAGGGTGAGGGAGGTAAATGCGCCTCAATATACCGCTGATAGCGGTTCGCCTTCAGATAACACAAATCCACCAGCACCAGTCCATCAACGCAGTTGTTGAAGGCCGGATCGCTGCCAAAATCGATAAATTGCACGCCGCCGGGTTCGCACAGTTCAGAGTACTGTTTATAGAGCGGCGGAATGCCGCAGCCCATATTACCCAGCAGTGATTTCAGCCGGGTCAGGTCATCAACATAATCTACCCCACCAAACTGCGCCAGCACGTCAGGCAGCGACGCGGGATAAGGCTGGCGAGAGGCCGCCAACGGGTGGCTCGCCGGGAACCAGAGGCGGTAAAAGGCCACCAGTAAATCCCGGGCGTCGGGCGGTAGTCCCCCTGAAATAGAGACCGGGCCAAACAGATAACGATACTGCGGATAGCGAGCCAGCCAGGCGCCAATACCAGACCAGAGATAATCCAGCCCGCGACGCCCCCAGTAGCGTGGCTGAATGAAGCTGCGTCCCAGCTCAATGCCATGCGCCAGCACCTCTTCCATTTTGTCGTCGTACTGGAACAGGCTGTAGCTGTACAGCCCCTCCACGCCACGTTTTTCGACCTGAGCGGCCGTGGGCATAAAGCGGTAGGCGCCAACGATCTCCAGCTCCTCTTCATCCCACAGGATCAGGTGCAGGTAGTCATCGTCATAGCTGTCGGTATCGCGTCGTCTGCCGCTACCTTCGCCCACGGCCCGGAACGAAATTTCCCGTAAACGCCCCAGTTCGCGCAGAAGCGGGGCCTCTTCCTGCCCGTTGCGTTGCCATAAATAGATGATTTTCCCGTCGCCGGTTTTCCCGAGACACTCCGCCAGCGCCAGCTCTCGTTTGAGCAGCGCCCGATCTTCGGGGCGGGCAATCGCAGAGACAGTTTTAAAGATACCGGGCAGTCCTTTCCCCAGGCGTATTACGTGCCGGCGGCACTGCTCTGCCATCTCACGGGGCGATAAGGGGGGGCTAAACCAGCTGTGCCAGGTAATCTGCTCGCCGATCTTAATCGGCAGCGTACTGTGGCGACGGCGGAACATTTGCTGCATCAATAACAGCAGGGGAAGGGTAGGGGAGATCAGCGTGGTGGCATAAAACAGCAGGCTGTTACGTGCCTGAATGTGTACCGGCAGCAAAGGGGCCCGAAGTTTACCGGCGAGTTTGATAAAGCCGGAATGCCACTTTTTATCGCGGATCCCTTTGCGGGTAGGGCGCGAGACCTCGCCCGCCGGGAAGAAAATAAGTACACCGGCGTTTTGCAGATGCTGTTCCATCTGTATCAACGACGTTTTCGCCGTTTTACCGCCCAGGTTATCCACCGGGATAAACAGCGAACTTAACGGCTCAAGGTGCGTCAGCATACGATTGGTTACCACTTTGACATCGCGGCGAACGCGCGAGACGGCGTACATGAGCGCCAGCCCGTCGAGAGTACCTGTGGGGTGATTTGCGATGATGACCAGCGGGCCGTGTTCGGGGATTTGTTCGAGATCGCGGGCGGAGACGGTGCAATGAATATCCAGGTGCTCCAGAACCTGCTCCACCATATCGAGTCCTTTCAGGTGGCGGTGAGTAGCGGCGAACTGCTGAAACTCTTCTTCATAAAATAGCTTTTTTAACAGGCTTTTTTGCCAGGGCGCAGGCCTCGCCTGAGGCCAAAGGTCATCGAGAACGCTGTCGAGACTAAACATGGTGGCTTCTCCTCCTGTCCTGCCGAGACAGTAGTAGGGCCAGATGTCGTTTCTATTGCAGATTAGTGAAGATTCGTGCGGGGAGGTTCAGGCCGGGCAGGGCAAAGCCGCTACCCGGTCGAGTGGGGAATTAGCGCAGAATTTTCTTCTCAGCCAGATCCAGCGCGAAGTAGCTGAAGATCAGATCCGCGCCCGCGCGTTTGATCGCGCCCAGGCTCTCCAGGATCACTTTCTCTTCGTCGATAGCGCCCGCCTGTGCGGCGAATTTGATCATCGCGTATTCACCGCTCACCTGATAAGCACCTAATGGCAGCTCGGTACGCTCGCGGATGTCGCGCAGAATATCCAGATAGGCCCCCGCCGGCTTCACCATCAGGCAGTCGGCACCCTGAGCTTCGTCGAGAAGGGATTCACGGATCGCTTCGCGGCGGTTCAGCGGGTTCATTTGATACGTTTTGCGGTCGCCTTTCAGCGCAGTTCCTGCGGCTTCACGGAACGGGCCGTAGAAAGAGGAGGCAAATTTAGTGGAGTAGGACATGATGGCGGTGTCGGTAAAACCCGCTGCATCCAGCGCCTGGCGAATCGCCTGCACCTGGCCATCCATTGCCGCCGATGGCGCGATGAAATCAGCCCCTGCGGCAGCGGCGACAACCGCCTGTTTGCCGAGATTAAGCAGAGTGGCGTCATTGTCTACGCCGTGATCGCACAGCACGCCGCAGTGGCCGTGAGAGGTGTATTCGCAGAAGCAAGTATCGGACATGACGATCATCTCCGGCACGGCCTCTTTGCAGATCCGGGACATGCGGGCGACGAGGCCATCCTCTTTCCACGCATCGCTGCCGGTGGCATCGGTGTGATGGGAGATACCAAAGGTCATCACCGAGCGGATCCCGGCGTTGGCGATACGCTCGATCTCACGTGCCAGATGCTTTTCCGGAATGCGCATCACGCCCGGCATAGCATCAATGGCTTTGTAGTCATCGATCTCTTCTTCAACAAAAATCGGCAACACCAGATCGTTTAAGGTCAGTGTTGTCTCTTCAAACATAGCGCGCAGTGCGGGTGACTTGCGCAGGCGACGGGGACGTGCAATTAAATCGGTCATGGTATGCCTGACGTTTGCGAAAATAAGGAGCACCAGTTTACCTGAACTGCTGCCGGACTGTTTTACTAAAGTTGTCGTTTAGCCTTAAGCCCCGGATCGGTACGGTACCCGCGGGTTTATGAACCTGATTAATGTCAGGAAATAAGTAGGGCAATAATATCGTCATCCTCAAAAAGTGTTTTCTTGATGTTATTTCTTATCTAACGCCTTGTGATTAACGGGTAATTTATCTTTCATGTTTCATTTTAATATTCATGATAATTGTTTGTTTCGCTTTGTTGATTTATTTTTCTGATCTTTCGTTTTTTACGCTGTATCTTTTGTTTTAATATAAACTGTTGTTTTTAAATTATTTTTTAATTTATTTTTGTCGATTAAAAAGTGTTTATTAATTCTGTCTGTTTTCGGACATAATTCATCGATTCATTGAACCATTTTGTTTTGAGGCGGCATAATTCATTGCGCAATTTATTTGCTGTGTATTTATGGACAAACTTGCTTACGTCCCTGAGGAGGGATGACCCAATGCAAAAATGGAAAAAGAAACTTGTTGTATCTCAAATTGCATTAGCCTGCACGATGGCTATCGCTTCTCAGGCAAATGCAAAAGATATTTCTGGTACAACCTATAATACCTTTGGCTACGATGGTACCGCCGCCTCTACGCTGTATAACGGTTACACTGACTGGCGCAATGCCAGTGCCACGGTTGATGGCGATATCTATCCGGTTATCAACAAATCTGTCGTAAACGGGGTGATCTCTGGTTACTACCTTGATGATGCAGTCGGCGGTAAAAGCAACTCGCTCTCCATCAGCAACAGTACCATTAATGGTATAGTCACCTCTGAATGTATCACCACGGAGTGTGCGGGCGGCGTGAATCGCGACGGTTCTACCCACTACCAGTACGACCGCTTCGCATTGACGGTGAATAACACCACCATTAACGACACCTATGAGCATTACGCTTACGACGTGGTAACAGGCGGCACCACCACCACCAACTACTGGGATACCTACGCGCTCGGCAATGCTATCAGTCTGGATGTTGAGTCTGATATCGTTATCGAAAACAACTCCCGCATCGCGGGTATAACCCTGACTCAGGGTTATAACTACCCGGATAATACCCCTTACGACAGCACCGTTGGCATCGAAAACAGCGCGCATGTCTTCAATAACACCCTCAAAGTGACCGACTCTGCTGTCACATCCGGTGCCTACAGCGACCTGGGAACCACCGGTTTTTATGGTCAGTCAGCGAAGCCGAGCGACTACGGCAATCCGGGTGCCACCTCACAGGATGATGCTGCGCTCATCGTTGCGGCTGGCGCGGCAGATAACGCCATGCAGACGGTGGCAAGCTTTGACCACTCGACCCTGACAGGCGATGTGTTGTTCTCCAGCACCTTTGATAATAACTTCTTTGTCAATGGTGACCCGGCGACCGATACCACTGCCGACGGCGTTTACAACCCAACCACCAACGGCTGGGACGGTACCGATAAACTGGATCTGACCTTAACCAATGGCAGCAAGTGGGTCGGTGCGGCGACCTCCAGCGTGGAGATGATCGCCCCGTCTCAGATGTATGGTCTGGGGTATAGCAGCGTTGATCTGACTACCCTGTTACCAAACAGCATCTGGCCTGATTCAACCTTCAACAGTAACAACCATCTGGTGGGTACCCAGGTTTATCAGAGTGGTATTTTCAACGTTACACTGGATAACGGTTCAGAGTGGGACACGCGTAAAGAGTCGAACATCGATGCGTTGACCGTGAAGAACCATTCTCAGGTTAATGTAGAAAACTCCGGCCTGCTGGCCGACAGCATTACGCTGACTAACGCCTCTACCCTGAATATCGGTGATGCCGGTAGTGTGGCAACCAACAGCTTGAACCTCGACAGCAGCAGCCAGGCAACCCTGACTCAGGAGCTTGCCGATCTGTACGCGAACACCATCACCGTCGATAACCGTTCTGAATTGGCGCTGGGTCTGGGCCAGGTTGATACCCATAAACTGGTGCTGACCGACGGCGGCGTACTGAACGTTGCCAGCCGCGATTATGTGTTCAATTCCGATCTGAACAACGCGCGTTATATCACTAATGACAGCACGAAGAGTGGGTACGATTACGGTGTGATTGCCATCAACGCTGATGGTCATCTGGCCGTTAATGGTGAAACTTCAGGTAACTACAAAGTGCGTCTTGATAACGCGACCGGTAAAGGCGGCGTTGCAGATTATCGCAACAAAGAGCTTATCCGTGTTTATGATAACAACGCTGATACCCGCGTCTCCTTCACGGCGGCTAACCGCGCCGATCTGGGTGCATATACCTATCAGGCACAGCAGAAGGGCGATACTGTTGTTCTGAATCAGGAACGCTTAACGGATTACGCCAATATGGCGCTGAGCATTCCTTCTGCGAATACCAATATCTGGAATCTGCAGCAGGATACCGTAGGCACCCGCCTGACCAATGGGCGACATGGCCTGACAGATCAGGGCGGCGCCTGGGTTAGCTTCTTTGGCGGTAACTTCGATGGCGACAACGATGTCATCAAGTACGATCAGGACGTGAGCGGCATCATGGTGGGTGTAGATACCCAGATTGATGGCAACAGCGCGAAATGGACCGTCGGTGCAGCTGCAGCCTTCGCTAAAGGCGACATGAATGACCGTTCAGGTCAGGTGGATCAGGATAGCCAGACGGCGATGATCTACTCCGCTGCTAAATTTGCCAACGATATGTTCCTCGATGGCAGCATGAGCTATACCCGCTTCAACAATGATCTGAGCGCGACCATGAGCAACGGCGAGTACGTTGATGGCAGCACAAATACCGATGCCTGGGGCTTTGGCCTGAAGCTTGGTTACGACTGGATGCCGAATGACGCAGGCTACTTAACGCCATATGCCGCGGTTTCTGGCCTGTTCCAGTCGGGTGATGACTATCGTCTGAGCAATGACCTGCAGGTGGGTTCGCAGTCTTATAACAGCATGCGTTATGAACTCGGTTTAGACGCGGGTTACACCTTCGGTTACGGTGACGATCAGGCGTTAACGCCGTACTTCAAACTGGCTTATGTCTATGACGATGCCAGCGAGAATGCAGATGTTAACGGCGATAGCATTGATAACGGCGTGAAAGGCTCTGCGGTACGTGCGGGTCTGGGAACGCAGTTCAGCTTCACCAAAAACTTCAGCGCTTATACTGACGCCACCTACCTGGGCGGCGGCGACGTTGAGCAGAACTGGGGTGCTAACCTGGGTGTGAAATACACCTGGTAGTCGTTGTAAAAATGGGGAGGCTTTGCCTCCCCATTGTATTTTCAAGGATGATTTGAGGTCTGCATGAACCGTTACGCAAAGCCGGTTCCTGAATTCTCCCGGCTTGAAAAGTGCCTTTTTGACCATAGCAAAACGTTCAAACTGGCAGGACAACACTCTGTATTTGGGGAAGTCTTCGAAGAGGAGCAGTTTGCGTTATTGCTGCAAACCGGCACGCTGGCAATTCATCGGCAGCAAGATGACTTGTTGATGGAAATAGTGACCGCACCCTATATCTTTGGCATTAATGCCGGAATGATGGGCTGTAGTACCGAATACAAACTTATCACCCATTCACCCTGCACGGGTTTTTACCTTCCTGCGGCCACGGCCCGCACCCTCATACAACAAGCCGGCCTGTGGCGGGAGGCCTTTTGCTGGCTCTCATGGCATCATCGGGTCATGGAAATACGCGATAAACAGCTAGTAGGAAACAACTCCTATAGCCAGATCCGCTCGACACTGCTGGATATGGCCCAGTGGGATGAGACGCTGCGTATGCGCGTGGGGGTAATGAATTACATCCAGCGACGCACGCGGATTTCGCGCTCTGTGGTAGCCGAGGTGCTGGCCGCGTTGCGTCAGGGGAATTACATCAATATGGTTCGGGGTAAACTGGTCAGTATCAACCGTTTACCCGCAGAGTATTAACGCGATCAGGAAGCAGGAACAACCTGAGCTTTGTTGTCACTGAGTTCCGTGACCAGTTTATTAATACCATCGCTCATGTTGACGAAACGGGTATTGGGGGAGCGAGTGACCACCACAAAGGCGCCAACGTTCGATTGTGGGATCATCGCCATATAGGTAATAAAGCCACCGCCGCCGCCTGTTTTCTGAATAATTCCCGGATGTCCGTTCTTTGGCGCCATATACACCCAGCCCAGACCCAGCGCGTCCGCTTTGCCCGGTACATCCATGCCAATGACGCGCTGGAACTGGCTGCGCTGATAAATCAGCGTCTGCATCCGGTCAGCCTGAGTGCTGCGCGAATAGAAATCGGAAGAGAGGAACTGCTGCATCCAGCGCATCATATCGCCGGGTGTGGAATAGACACCGCCGCTGCCAATGGCTGCCAGCGTGTTGTTACATGGGCTGGCCCCTTTCTCTGCCACCATCAGGCGTTTGCACTGATCCGGTGAGGGGGTAAAGGTGGTGTCTTTCATGCCCAACGGACGGGTAATCTGCTCTTCAAACAGCTGGGTATAAGGTTTACCCGAGGCGGTAGCCAGGGCATCGGCCAGTAAATCGAATGCCAGGTTAGAGTAGGCTGCCTGGGAGCCCGGCGTGGTTTTCAGGTTCGCGGTGCTCAGATAGTTCCAGCGCTGTTCGCGGGTTGGCCAGACGAAGACCGGCCGATGCGCCGCACCGCCCGGTTGTTCACGCGGCAGGGCGCTGGTGTGCGTCGCCAGATTAACCAGGGTGATAGGGGTGCCCTGATAGGTTGGCACCCGTGCACCCGGTGGCGCATATTTGCTCAGCGGGTCGTTAAGCTTCACGACCCCCTGATCGAGTAATTTCACCAGCATCTCGCTGGTCATTAATTTGGTTAAGGACGCAATACGAACCACGGAGTCCAGCTGCGGATGAATATTATTGCCTTGACGCGTTTCGCCAAAGCTCCGAAAGACGCGTTGATTACCATCAATAACAACCAGTGCCATACCGGTTGCGCCGCTGCCGTAATAGATCAGGTTTGCGTAACGGTCGGCAATATCAGAGGCAAGTGCCGGGGTGGTCAGCGGTTGGGCAGCCTGAACCGTCGAAAGGCTCACCGCACACAGCGCGGCAATAGATAGCAGACAAGATTTCAACGAAAAGCATCCATAAGAGAAATGAAGATAATTAAGCGTATTTATACTACTAACGTGCCCGGTGCAATGGGCTGAATAGCCTAACGATAGCGGGAAAAACGTAACCGCGAGTAAATAAAAACAATTTCATTACGTGCCATCTCCCATTTTGTGACATCGGGCTTATGATAGACCCCTACGTAGCTCAGCGACCCGGAGAAGGTGATGTCAGAAAAGCGTGTGGTGATGGTTGTCGATATGCAGCAAGGTGTTTTTGCGACCCCTCGTATTCAGCGCGAACAATGCGTTTCACGTATCAATCAGTTAACCCAGGCCGCCGATACGGTCATTTTTATCCAGCATACCGAAGCCGGTGGGCTGGAAGAGGGGAGCGAGGGGTTTGCGTTATTACCTGAACTGCACCAGCCGGAAGGGGCGCACTACGTGACCAAAACGGCGTGCGATGCGTTTTACCGCACCTCGCTCGCCGCGTTATTGAGCGAGCTGGACATTCATCATTTTGTGCTTTGCGGCTGTGCTACCGACTACTGCGTGGATACTACCCTTAAAAATGGCGTTAGCCGGGGATACCATATCACCGTCGCCGGTGATGCGCACACCACCGCCCACCGTCCTGCCGCCCGGGCAGAAACGCTGATAAACCACTACAACGATGTCTGGCGCGATCTGATTGCTCCCGGCAATCCGCCGGGTGTGAAACTCACCGAAACAATTCTCGCCCACTGGAAAGCGAACTAATAATTACCCGTCAGGTCTGATTTTTTTGCACCGGCCGGAGACCGGCTGGTGGATGCAATGTCGTGTGGTGATGTGTTGAACACAGCAACAGCCATAATTACAAGAAGGAAGTTTTATGTTTAAGTCATTTTTCCCAAAGCCGGGGCCCTTTTTCCTCTCGGCATTTATATGGGGCCTTATCGCCGTTATTTTCTGGCAGGCCGGGGGCGGCGCCTGGCTTGAGCGCCTTATTGGTGCCTCCGGCGACGTACCCCTTAGTGCCGCACGTTTCTGGGCGCGTAGCTATCTGTTGTTCTACGCCTATTACGCCCTCTGCGTTGGGCTGTTTGCCCTTTTTTGGTTTACCTTTTCACCCCATCGCTGGCAGTACTGGTCCGTGCTGGGAACGGCATTAATTATTTTTGTCACCTGGTTTTTGGTGGAAGTCGGGGTCGCGGTCAACGCCTGGTATGCCCCCTTCTATGATCTGATCCAGAAGGCACTCAGTTCCCCGCACAAGGTCTCTATCGACCAGTTTTATCACGAAGTGGGGGTCTTCCTCGGCATCGCGCTGATCGCCGTGATCATTGGCGTGATGAATAACTTCTTTGTCAGCCACTATGTGTTCCGCTGGCGTACCGCCATGAACGAGCACTATATGGCCCACTGGCAGCAGTTACGTCATATCGAAGGTGCCGCCCAGCGTGTGCAAGAAGACACGATGCGTTTCGCCTCTACGCTGGAGGATATGGGGGTGAGCTTTCTCAACGCCATCATGACGCTGATCGCTTTCCTGCCGGTGCTGGTTACCCTGTCGGCTCACGTGCCGGATCTGCCCATTATCGGCCATGTTCCGTACGGCCTGGTTATCGCCGCAATTATCTGGTCGCTGATGGGCACTGGTTTACTGGCGGTGGTGGGGATCAAACTGCCAGGGCTGGAGTTCAAAAACCAGCGCGTTGAAGCCGCCTACCGTAAAGAGCTGGTATACGGTGAAGATGACGCTAACCGGGCCTCGCCGCCTACTGTGCGTCAGCTGTTCAGCGCGGTACGTCAAAACTATTTCCGCCTCTATTTCCACTACATGTACTTCAACATTGCGCGCATTCTCTATCTGCAGGTCGATAACGTATTCGGCTTATTCCTGCTGTTCCCGTCGATCGTTGCCGGTACCATTACCCTCGGTCTGATGACTCAGATCACCAACGTCTTCGGCCAGGTTAGGGGCTCGTTCCAGTATCTCATCAGCTCCTGGACTACGCTGGTAGAGTTGATGTCTATCTATAAACGTTTACGCAGCTTTGAACGCGAGCTGGATAACCAGCCACTGCAGGAAGTGACCAACACGTTAAGCTAATACAGGGAGTCGTTATGCCTTTTGCCGTATCACGCGCCTTACCGTTATCACTCCTTGCTGCCCTGGTGCTGGCAGGCTGTGCTGAGCAAGGTGCAGCCCCGCTTAAAAAGGGCGAGAAACCCGTCGATGTCGCGAGCGTGGTGCGGCAGAAAATGCCCGCCAGCGTGAAAGATCGCGACCAGTGGGCCAGCGCGCTGGCAAAGACCTTCGATAGCCAGAAGATAGCCCCGACCGAAGAGAATATCTGTTCGGTACTGGCGGTAGCGCAGCAGGAGTCAATGTATCAATCCGACCCTAAGGTGCCCGGGCTGAACAAGATCGCCTGGAAGGAGATCGACCGACGGGCAGAATCGATGCATATACCGGCGTTTCTGGTCCATACCGCCCTCAAAATCACCTCTCCTGATGGCAAGAGTTATAGCGAGCGGCTGGACACGGTGAAAACCGAGAAGCAGTTGAGTGAAATCTTCGACGATATGATCAGCATGGTACCGATGGGGCAAAAGCTCTTCGGCTCGCTTAACCCGGTGCATACCGGCGGGCCGATGCAGGTTAGTATCGCCTTTGCCGAGAAACACACCGACGGTTACCCATGGAAGTATGACGGTACCGTGCGTCAGGAGGTCTTTTCCCTGCGCGGAGGCTTGTGGTTTGGGACTTATCATCTGCTCAATTACCCTGCCAGCTACAGCGCGCCGCTGTACCGCTTTGCTGACTTCAATGCAGGCTGGTACGCGAGCCGTAACGCGGCATTTCAGAATGCCGTCAGCCGCGCCAGCGGTGTGAAGCTGGCGCTGGATGGCGATTTAATTGCGTATGGTAGCCGCACGGCGGGCAAAACCGAGATGGCGGTTCGCAAGCTGGCCGGGAAGCTGGATATGAGCGAGAGCGAGATTCGACACCAGCTGGAGAAGAGCGATAGCCAGAGCTTCGAGAAAACGAAACTTTATCAGCAAGTTTATGCGTTAGCGGAGCAGAAGAGTGGAAAGACGTTGCCGCGAGAGATGTTGCCAGGCATTCAGCTTGAGAGCCCGAAGATCACGCGCAACCTGACCACAGCCTGGTTTGCGAAGCGTGTCGACGAGCGTCGGGCTCGCTGTATGGCAATGAATTAGTGGTAGCGACGCCAGCGGTTAACTAGCGCGACAACACCCAGGATGACGCAGCCCACCAGGAAGGGAATCAGTCCAAAGATGGTTCCCACGCCCAGTCCGATTTCAACGCGCGGGCGGCCGCTGTCCTCTACCTGCATCAAATGTTCATAGACGCCAGGTGCATGCACCAACATGTTCAAAAACTGCGAACCCGCCCAGAAGCAGAACAGTACAAACAGGGCATAGGCGATATTACCTGACGTGGAGGTTTTCGGGTGTTTACCATTAAAGATCGGCTTCGACATAGTAAAGTCTGCCATAAAGACCTCCGTATAGTTCGTTCTGGCCATACACCAGTGATATAAGCGAAGTTTGACAGGTCATCGCATTTGTCAATATCGGAATCGTGGTAATTTGCAGCATGGATTTCTCCTGGATCGCCGATTTCTGCACCAACTCACAATTTCGCAACCTTAAGTTAAATTCATTAACATTTAAGAATTTCCGTATTGGACACAGACCTGACGCGGAAACTATGCGAGGATGTTTTTTTTATTCAGGAGCGACCATGAAACTGCCTGCCAAAATTCGCCGTGACTGGCATTACTACGCCTTTGCCATTGGGCTGATCTTTATTCTTAATGGGGTTGTGGGGTTACTGGGATTTGAAGCGAAGGGTTGGCAAACCTATGCGGTAGGTCTGGTGACATGGGTTATTAGCTTCTGGCTGGCAGGATTGATTATTCGCCGTCGCCCGGAAGAGCCGACGGCGAATAACGTCGATTAACCGTTTACCGTAACATTTAGCGCGCTATCGGCGGCATGCTGCTCCAGCGCCAGCTCAATCAGGCGGGTAATCAGCTCTGGATAGCTGATGCCGCTCGCCTGCCACAATTTCGGGTACATGCTGATATTGGTAAAGCCAGGCAAAGTGTTAATTTCATTGATGATGACGTCATTTTCAGTGGTTAAAAAGACATCGACCCGGGCCATTCCGCGACAGCCCAGCGCCTGATAAGCCTCAATCGCGATGGCCCGGATGCGGTCGTTTACCGCCGAGTCCAGGGCTGCCGGCACGACGACCTGTGCGCCTTTGTCATCAATGTATTTGGTGTCATACGAATAGAAATCGCTGTTCAGTACCACTTCGCCACAGGTACTGGCCTGGGGGAAGTCATTGCCCAGCACCGCACACTCGATTTCACGTCCTTTGATACCCTGTTCAACCACCACTTTATGGTCAAAGGTAAATGCCAGACGTACGGCCTCGTTGAATTGCGCCTCGCTGCTGACTTTACTCACGCCAACGGACGACCCCTGATTTGCCGGCTTCACAAAGAGCGGCAGGCCAAGCTCTGCCTGTAGAGTGCTAAAGCTGTGTTTGTCGCGATTGGCGCGGGTGAGGGTAACGAAAGGCGCTACGTTCAGACCGGCGTCGCGCAACAGACGTTTGGTGACATCTTTATCCATGCAGGCGGCAGAACCCAGTACGTCGGAGCCGACAAACGGCAGGTTTGCCATGCGCAGCATGCCCTGCAGCGACCCATCTTCGCCCAGCGTACCGTGCACGATCGGGAAGATGACGTCGAGTTGCAGAAGGGCCTGTGCGTTGCTGGCGTTAATCAGTTGATTCTGTGCCACGCCCGGCACAACCGCGACGCTCATGTCAGAAGGATTCAGGGCGATGTGTGCCGGATCGTCAGCATTAAGCAGGTAGCTGTTGGCGTCATTGACATGCCACTGTCCCTGCTTATCGATACCCAGCAACACAACGTCGAACCGGCTCTTATCAATCGCATTGACGATGTTTTTGGCCGATTGCAGTGACACTTCGTGTTCTGCTGATTTTCCCCCAAATACAATACCCACACGCAGCTTTGCCATTACTCTCACTCATCCAGTCTGACTCAAAACCCATACCTTACCACGATGCCCGGCGGGATTCGCCGCCTTCTGCCATAATGTTTTAGCAAGCAACGGAGGGGGGAAAGTGCGAGGAAAAGGTCTAATTATCTGTCTTGTTATTATCGGCGCGGCAGCGGTGGGGTATCGCTGGTTGCCGTCTTACTACAACCCTTTTGCGCCTCTCTCGCTTGACGATCCCCCCGGGAAAATCACCCAGTTTAAGCTGCGGCGACTCACGCCCGAGCACTGCGAAACCTTGCTCAGCCAGGCGAACGATTCAAAGCTGATTCGTACCCAGACGGTTGCCGACAGCGGGGGCGAGTGTCCTCTGGTGGATGTAGTGCGGGTGCGTGACTTTGGCCGCGTAGGGCTGAGCAGCAGTTTCCTGGCCAGTTGTCCCCTGGCGCTCAGTGCGGCGCTCTATATTCACCAGCAGGCACAACCGCTGACACAGCGCATGATGGGGAGCCGCCTGACCCGTGTTGACCATTTTGGCAGCTTTGCTTGCCGAAATATTTATCATCGTCAGGATGCGCGACGCAGCGAGCATGCCAGCGCCCAGGCGCTCGATATTAGCGGCTTTCAGCTGGCGGACGGGCAGAAGATTACGGTGCTGCAAGGCTGGAAAAACGCGCGAACGCAGCCCTGGTTAAAGGCGATGCTTAGCGCCAGCTGCGGCTATTTTGGCAATGGGCTTGGGCCAGAGTACAACAGGGCGCATGCTAACCATTTTCATCTGGGTATGCGGGGATATGGTTACTGCCCGTAAGCATAAACCCACCGCTAAAAGAGGATAGAGTGTGATTTGTTTCACATTTTTGATGACTGGGAAGATAAAACACTAAAATTCATCCCGACAGCATCAGCTGCGCTTTGTGATGAGGCGTAACTTGCTAATCTATGAGCGAATTCGCTCAAAATAATGAATGTGTCGCGCTATGGAATCCTGGAAGGTTAACCTTATATCGGTCTGGTTCGGTTGTTTCTTCACCGGGCTTGCCATCAGTCAGATCTTACCTTTTCTGCCGCTGTATGTGTCTCAGCTGGGGGTCTCCTCCCACGAGGCGCTTTCGATGTGGTCCGGGCTTACCTTCAGCGTGACGTTTCTGATCTCTGCCATCGTCTCGCCTATGTGGGGAAGCCTTGCCGATCGCAAAGGGCGGAAGCTTATGCTGCTGCGTGCCTCCCTGGGAATGGCCATTGCTATTCTGTTGCAGGCCTTCGCCTCCAACGTCTGGCAGCTTTTTCTGCTACGAGCGCTGATGGGGCTCACTTCCGGTTATATTCCTAACGCCATGGCGCTGGTGGCGTCGCAGGTACCGCGCGAACGCAGCGGCTGGGCGTTGAGTACGCTCTCAACGGCGCAAATTAGCGGCGTGATTGGCGGGCCACTGATGGGCGGTTTCCTGGCCGATCACGTAGGGCTGCGGGCGGTCTTTATTATTACCGCTATCCTGCTGATGGTCAGTTTTCTGGTCACGCTGTTTCTTATTAAAGAGGGGGCGCGTCCCACCGTCAGTAAAGCGCAGCGCCTGAGCGGGAAAGCGGTCTTTGCCTCACTGCCTTATCCGGGGCTGATGATCGCTCTCTTCGTCACCACGATGGTGATCCAGCTCTGTAACGGCTCGGTGGGGCCTATTCTGGCGCTGTTTATCAAATCGATGGAGCCAGACAGCAACAATATCGCTTTTCTGAGCGGCATGATTGCCGCCGTACCGGGTGTTTCTGCCCTTATCGCTGCACCGCGACTGGGCAAGCTGGGCGACCGTATCGGCACCGCACGCATTTTAATGGCGACGCTGGTGGTGGCCGTGGTGCTCTTCTTCGCAATGTCGTTTGTCACCACCCCATTCCAGCTTGGTGTGTTGCGCTTTTTACTGGGCTTTGCCGATGGCGCGATGTTGCCAGCCGTACAGACCCTGCTGGTTAAATACTCCAGCGACCAGGTGACCGGACGCATCTTCGGCTATAACCAGTCTTTCATGTATCTCGGTAACGTTGCCGGGCCGCTGATTGGGGCGTCGGTTTCGGCTATGGCAGGATTTCGTTGGGTCTTTGCCGCCACGGCGGTAGTGGTGTTGCTGAATATTCTGTACCTGGCGGTGGTATTACGCCGTCGCCGTCAGCAGGAGGCTAATAGAAGCGTCGGTAACAGAAGATAACGCTGCTGTATTATATATTCTTATACTTAAACCTGACGGTAATAACTAAAATGGCTTTCTGTTTTTTTAATGACGCAAAGCAATTCAAGCTTTGGCGCTAATATAAAAACGTTTCGCTGAACCTGGATCGCATTTATTTAAAATAATGGATTTTATTTGTCTAAAGATAATACTTTTCCCTCTTTGCAACCCCCATCCTTAGTGCTAAGTTCAGAGCAAATCTGATAAGGAAATAGCACGATGAAAAATCTCATTGCTGAGTTGTTAGTGAAGCTCGCCCAAAAGGAAGAAGAGTCAAAAGAACTGGTAGCCCAGGTTGAAGCGCTGGAAATTGTCGTCACCGCGTTATTACGCCAGATGGCTCAGTCCGATCAGCAGGCGTTGATCCGAAGCGTTGAAGGGGCGCTGGATGCGGTACGGCCAGATTCACTGGTGCCGGAGCAGGATAGCGAAATGCTACAACAATACGTAAAGAAGCTGTTGCGGCACCCGCGGAGCTGATTGGTTTGCGTATCTAAAACGCTGTCATCGATCTGTCACGTCGGTTGCCTATAGTCGCTCTGTTTTATTTTTTATGTATTTTTACATGGAGAAAATAAGTGAAACAGAGCGCTCTTGCTATTGCATTACTTCCCCTGATGTTGACTCCTACAATTTATGCAGAAACGGTAACATCATTCCCCGTTCTTGAAAATCGTGCAGCTCAGGGTGATATCACCCAGCCCGGCGGTGCGCGTCGCTTGTCGGAAGACCAGACCGCCGCATTGCGCGCCTCCTTAAATGATAAGCCAGCAAAGAATATTATCCTGCTGATTGGCGATGGAATGGGTGATTCAGAAATTACTGCTGCACGAAATTATGCTGAAGGCGCGGGCGGATATTTTAAAGGGATTGATTCGCTGCCGCTTACCGGCCAGTACACCCACTATGCGCTGGATAAAAAAACCGGTAAGCCGGATTACGTCACGGATTCCGCCGCGTCTGCCACGGCCTGGTCAACCGGCGTAAAAACCTATAACGGCGCGCTGGGCGTGGATATTCACGAAAAAGATCACCAAACTATTCTCGAAATGGCAAAAGCGGCAGGCCTGATGACAGGTAACGTCTCGACGGCGGAATTGCAGGACGCGACCCCGGCGGCGCTGGTGGCGCATGTGACGTCACGTAAATGCTACGGCCCGAGCGTCACCAGCGAAAAATGCGCCACCAATGCGCTGGAAAAAGGCGGTAAAGGCTCTATTACGGAGCAGCTGTTAAACGCCCGTGCCGACGTCACGCTTGGCGGTGGCGCCAAAACCTTTATGGAGACCGCCACCAGCGGTGAATGGCAGGGCAAAACTCTGCGCGAGCAGGCCCAGGCGCGCGGCTATCAGCTGGTTAACGATGCGGCCTCACTGGCGGCCATTACCGAAGCCAGCCAGGATAAACCGCTGCTGGGCCTCTTCTCCGAGGGCAATATGCCTGTGCGCTGGGAAGGGCCAAAAGCCAGCTATCACGGTAATCTCGATAAGCCTGCCGTCACCTGTGCGCCTAACCCGAAACGCAATGAAAGCGTACCGACACTGGCAGCGATGACCGAAAAAGCGATCGCGCTTCTGGATAAGAGCGAAAAAGGGTTCTTCCTGCAGGTTGAAGGTGCATCCATCGACAAGCAGGATCACGCCGCTAACCCTTGCGGCCAGATTGGCGAAACCGTCGATCTGGATGAAGCCGTGCAGAAAGCGATGGCCTTCGCGAAGAAAGATGGCAATACGCTGGTGATCGTGACGGCTGACCACGCTCACTCCAGCCAGATTGTGGCGCCGGATACCAAAGCTCCGGGTCTGACCCAGGCGCTGAACACCAAAGATGGCGCTGTGATGGCCATTAGCTATGGCAACTCCGAAGAGGAGTCGATGGAACATACCGGTAGCCAGCTGCGCATTGCTGCCTATGGTCCACATGCCGCAAACGTGGTGGGGCTGACAGATCAGACCGATCTCTTCTACACCATGAAAGCGGCTCTGGGTATGAAGTAAAACGAAGGCCCGGCGGGAATCTTCTCTGCCGGGTGGTTTTTTTACCGCAAACGACCAGACTTAATGTGATCATTCACAGAAGGATAGTGCTATGAAAATCACATTACTTGTTACTTTGATCTTCGGCCTGTTTTTCATCGCCACGGTGGGTGCGCAAGAGAAGACCCTCACGCCGCAACAGCAACGTATGACCACCTGCAACCAGCAGGCGACGGCTGATGCGTTGAAAGGCGATGCGCGAAAAACTTACATGAGCGACTGCCTCAAAAATGGAGCCTCGAAACCGGGCGAAAAGAGCCTGACGCCACAGCAGCAAAAGATGCGTGAATGTAACGTTAAGGCGACAGAGCAGTCTCTTAAAGGCGATGACCGTAATAAGTTTATGAGTGCCTGTCTGAAGAAAGCTGTCTAGTGCTAATGGGTGAGCGGGCTTCCCGGCTCACCCAAAATCTCATACTCCCCCGTCGGACCCCCTCTCTATAATTTGGGAAATTGTTTCAGAATGTTCCCAAAAGATAATGAATGACGAAAACTTTTACCAGAAAGGGCTGACGCGCGAAGAGTGGGATTATCCTTTTCCCTCGGATGACCATCATCGTTCCGGCATACGCTTCGCCCGGCGGGTTCGCCTGCCGCGGATGGCTGGCCTTGCGACGATGTTTTTCCCCATTGCTGGCGTTCTGGTGACGCAACCTGTGGCCGGCGGCTGGTGGCTGCTGCTGGTTGGCTGGGCGTTCGTCTGGCCACATCTCGCCTGGCAGTTGGCGTCACGCTCTGCCGATCCCCGCAGCAATGAATTCTATAACCTGAAAGCTGATGCCATTATTGCCGGGATCTGGATTGGCCTGATGGGCGTTAATGCGTTTCCTACCGCTGCGCTATTGATGATGACCAGCATGAACATGATGGGGGCTGGCGGGCTACGGCTGTTTACTGCTGGCACGCTGCTGACGACCCTTGCCGCCCTGGCGACACTGCAGATGGCCAGCATTCCCCCCCTCTTTGTGAGCTCAGCGCTGCAGGGGTGGCTCACGCTGCCGGTGTTCATTTTCTACCCGGTGCTCTTTGCCTGGGTCAGTTACCAGACCGCAATCCGGCTGGCGGAACACAAGCGACGGCTGGAATTAATGAGTACCCGCGACGGCATGACGGGCGTCTTTAACCGGCGGCACTGGGAAGACCTGCTGCGCAATGAGTTTGATAGCTGCCGCCGTCATCACCGTGACGCCACCATGCTCCTTATCGATATCGACCATTTCAAAACCATCAACGACACCTGGGGGCATGATATTGGCGATGAAGCCATTATTGCCATTACGCACCAGCTACAACTCACGCTGCGCGGAAGCGATATCATCGGCCGGTTTGGCGGGGACGAATTTGCGGTGATCATGAGTAACACCGCGGCGGACAGCGCTATCGCCGCGATGTCGCGAGTCCATGAGCGGCTGGCGCAGCTAAGCCTGCCGGGCGCACCGCTGGTGAAGCTCTGTATTAGCGTTGGGGTGGCACCGCTCACGCCGCCGATGGGGCACTATCGTGAGTGGCTAAAGGCGGCAGATGTTGCCTTGTACAAAGCGAAGAACGCCGGACGAAACCGCACCGAAGTGGCGGCCTGACGCCCGGCATGCGATCAGGACTTACTCAGCTGTTCTGATTTTTCCATACACTTATTCATGGCTTCAATAACCGCCGAGCGGAACCCTCGCTCTTCCAGCACCCGTACAGCTTCAATGGTCGTCCCGCCTGGCGAGCAGACCATATCTTTCAGTTCACCCGGATGCTTACCGGTTTCCAGCACCATTTTGGCCGAGCCCATCACCGCCTGAGCTGCAAATTTATATGCCTGCGCCCTTGGCATTCCACCCAGCACGGCGGCATCCGCCATCGCTTCGATGAACATAAAGACATATGCAGGCGCCGAGCCGCTCACGCCCACTACCGGATGGATCATCGCTTCCGCAATCACTTCCGCTTCGCCGAAGCAGCTGAAGATATTCACCACGTCGGCCACATCTTCCGTGGTGACCAGCGCATTAGGGGTGATGGAGGTCATGCCTGCGTTGACCAGCGAAGGGGTGTTTGGCATCGCGCGCACGATTTTGCGATCGTGGCCCATGGCACGAGCCAGCTGATCCAGAGTGACGCCTGCAGCAATCGATACGACAACGGTATCCTTGTTCAGGCTTGAGGTGACGTCGCTCAGCACTTTGACCATGATATTAGGCTTTACGGCACCGAAGAGGATATCCGCTACCTGGGCCACTTCCTGGGCGCTCTGCGCCGCATTGATACCATACTGATCGTGCAGGGCAGCGACTTTATCTGGCGACGGGGTATAGACCCAAATCTGGCCAGGCTGCACCTGGCCGCTGGCAATCAGGCCGCCCAGGATGGCTTTACCCATGTTACCGCAGCCGATAAAACCGATTTTCTTCTCCATCACGTCTCCCTCTTTTATGCCTTGTTATGTGTATGGAAGGCTAGCTTAGCGCGGATTGTTACGCAGCGCTAAAGCTTCCGCCTCATCCGCTGCTTTGCCTGAGAAGAAAAGCAGGCGACAATGGGGCAGTTATCGAAAGGAGAGAATATGGCGATTTGGGTGGATGCCGATGCGTGTCCAAATGTGATTAAAGAGATTCTGTTTCGCGCCGCCGAGCGCGTGCAAATGCCCCTGACGCTGGTGGCTAACCAGAACCTGCGAGTCCCACCGTCACGGTTTATTCGCGCCATGCGCGTACCGGCCGGCTTTGACGTAGCGGATAACGAAATAGTGCGTCTGTGCAGCGCGGAGGATCTGGTTATCACCGCCGATATTCCGCTGGCGGCTGAAGTGCTGGAAAAGGGCGCCGCCGCGCTAAATCCAAGAGGTGAGCGTTACTCTCCGGCCACCATCCGTGAAAAACTGACGATGCGTGATTTTATGGACACCCTGCGCGCCAGCGGCGTACAAACCGGGGGGCCGGATAGTTTATCTCAGCGCGACCGACAGCTCTTTGCTGCTGAGCTGGATAAATGGCTTCTCGAGGTGAAACGTCGTCAGGGATGAGCCCAGCATTGTCGTCGGATTGTGCTCCCGTTATGCCACTGGGGTTGTCAGCCCCTGCCGCAATCAGGTATGGTGTGCGGCATCAGGTATGCAATCATTTCTTTACAGTCGCTATCCCTAACTATCAGGGGATAAATCTACATTTGTAAAAATAAATTTACACTGACTTCTGTACTAGTTAAATGGTATCATTGGCCACTTTTCGACGTTACGCTCCGCATCTTTGCGGCCTTAAGGGGAACACCAGGTTATGACCCAGCCTATATTCTTGATCGGCCCCCGCGGCTGCGGCAAAACAACGGTGGGGCATGAGCTGGCGCGTCTGTGCGGCTGTGAGTGCATCGATACCGATCGCTGGCTGCAAACCCACGCGCAAAAAAGTATTGCTGAAATTGTTGAGCAGGAAGGGTGGGAAAGCTTTCGCGCTCGCGAGACCGCAGCCCTGGAAGCGGTGACGGCGGTCTCAGGCGTCATTGCCACCGGCGGCGGTATTATTCTGGCTCCTTATAACCGGCAGTTTATGCGCGAGAAAGGCACTGTTATTTATCTCTCTGCGCCCGTGCCGGTGCTGGTTGAGCGCCTTGTGGCATTTCCAGAAGAGGGTCAACGCCCTACGCTTACCGGCAAACCGATCAGCGAAGAGGTGAGCGAAGTACTGGCAGAACGCGACGCCCTCTATCGCGAAGCGGCTCACCATGTGGTTGATGCCTCGCTCTCCCCGTCAGAAGTGGTACAAAATATTGCTACTGCGCTGCGTCTGGCTTGTGTTAGCTAACTGATGTCTATACTGATAGTTCACCCCAGATAAAGATAAAAAGGATGAACTATGCCAACAAGACCTCCCTATCCGCGTGAAGCCCGTGTCGTTGCCGTTGAGAAAGGCGCTACGGGCCAGACCGTCACCTGGTATCAGCTGCGTGCCGACCATCCAAAACCCGATTCGCTCATTAGCGAGCATGAAACGGAGCAGGAAGCGCTCGACGCCAAGGTCCGCTACGAAGATCCCGATAAGACTTAAAAAAAATCTGAAAGCGGGAAATACCACGCCTAAATCACATTTATCACTCATTGAATAAGTTAAGCAGAGGTTAATATCTAGTTATTACAGATACCTTCTGCCAGGCGTCCGGATCTTTACATTCCGGCAGGCACATACGCTGCTACGCTATTGTGCTGTTCATATCAGAACAGCGAGCCGCGCAGCGTTGTGAGCCTGTGCCTGTTTTACGTAGTGGTAGTGGAGAAAGGCGAGAAAGATGAAGGCCACCTTGGCGATCCTCACGATTGGGGTAGTCCCAGTAAGCGAAGTGTTACCGCTCTTGACCGAGCATATTTCGGAACAGCAGATCACCCATCATAGCTTGCTGGGTAGTCTAAGCCGTGAGGCGGTCATGGAGACCTACGGCGTTGCGTCGGGAGATGATTCCCTGCCGACACTGTTAAGCGACGGTAAAATGGCGACGGTATCCCGGCAAAAGATCGAACGCGATCTGCAGGCCGTTATTGAAGTGCTTGATAATCAGGGTTATGACGTCATCCTGCTGATGAGTACCGCCCCGGTATCCGGGCTGGTGGCCCGTAATGCGATCCTGCTTGAGCCGATGCGGATCATCCCGCCGCTGGTGGCCTCGATTGTGGATGGTCATCAGGTGGGGGTGATCGTGCCGATCCCCGAATTGATGCAAAACCAGTCCCGAAAATGGCAGGCGTTAGAACGTCCGCCGCTCTACTCGCTGGCGAACCCTATCTGGGATAGCGAGGCCAAATTGATCGAGGCCGGGCGCGATCTGCTGGCGCAGGGAGCTGATGTATTGATGCTGGATTGCCTCGGTTTTCATCAGCGTCATCGCGATCTATTACAAAAAGCGCTCGATGTGCCCGTTTTGTTATCAAACGTACTGGTGGCGCGGCTTGCCTCGGAGCTGCTGGGGTAATGATTTTGCGTGACAGGCAGGGAGTGTGCCCCCTATATTGGATTGACATCCAACAACAAAAAGGGCCAGTTCATGCTTCAAAGTAATGAGTACTTTTCCGGTAAAGTGAAGTCCATCGGTTTTACCAGCAGCATCACTGGCAATGCCAGCGTCGGCGTGATGGCTGAAGGGGAATATACTTTTGGTACCGCTCAGCCTGAAGAGATGACCGTCGTCAGTGGCTCTCTGAAGGTATTGTTACCGGGTGAGACGGAGTGGAAATTGTTTACTGCGGGTCAGATCTTTAACGTTCCGGGCCATAGCGAGTTCCACCTGCAGGTGGCTGAGCCGGCCTCTTATCTCTGCCGTTATCTGTAATTTTTTTTACCCTCTCCCGGTCGGGAGAGGGTGAACAGCATGGCCGATTAGCGCTGTGCTTCTCCGCCGAGACCCTCTACCAGGCTTTGAATCAGTGCGGCTAACTCGCCCGTCATCAGAATAAAGTCGGCATTAAAACGCTGCGCCGGATCGTCACGGTCGATGTCGTCGTTCTGATCGCGCAGTTCGTCAGAGAACTTCAGCCGTTTTACGGAGCCATCGTCGCAGATCATGAACTGGATCCGTTGCTGCCAGTCGAGCGCCAGCTTGGTTACCAGTTTGCCCGCTTCAATGTGTACGGCAATTTCATCGCTCACCAGATCCTGTTTTTTCGCGCGGATCACACCGCCATCTTCCAGGATCGCCTTCAGTTCTGCTTCATCCAGCAGCTGGAAGCCCTGCGGTACGGTACCGCCGCGAACCCATTCGGTGAGCGTCAGCTCAATGGGGTTTTCCATGGTCAGCGGCACGACCGGAAGGGAGCCCAGGCTCTTACGCAGCAGCGCCAGGGTATCTTCCGCTTTTTTAGCGCTGGCACAGTCGACAATAATCAGGCCGTTAACGGTGTCGATCCACATCATCGTCTGGCTGAAGCGGCTAAAGGCGCGCGGCAGCAGCGAGTGCAGTACTTCATCTTTCAGCGAGTCTTTCTCGGTTTTTTTCAGCTTGCGGCCCTGTTCTGCCTCCAGCTTGAAGATCTTCGCTTCCAGCGCCTGTTTCACGACCGGCGCGGGCAGAATTTTCTCTTCTTTGCGGGCGCAAATGATGATTTGACCATTGGTGGTGTGGGTCAGCGCATCGCTCTGAGAGCCCATCGGTGGAACCCAACCGGTTTTGGCCATATCCTGGCTGCCGCAAGGGCTAAACGTATAAAGGGCTAACTGTTTTTCCATCTCGTCAGCGCGCAGCGGGACATCGCGGCTGAGACGGTAAACCATCAAATTTTTGAACCACAGCATGATAATTTCCACGGCCTTGTCGTTAAATGCAGCGGGCATGATAACGAATTGTCGCATCGCTTGCATTGCTAATCGGGATGCCGACTTCTACTCTGTTGATAATCAAAAAAATGAGGAACGTCCTGTGCGAATTGGTATCGATTTAGGCGGCACGAAAACCGAAGTGATTGCGCTGAGTGAGCAGGGGGAGCAGCTGTTTCGCCACCGTCTGCCCACCCCTCGTGATGATTATCAGCAAACCATAGAAACCATTGCCACGCTGGTGGAGATGGCGGAGCAGGCCACAGGCCAGAGTGGTAGCGTGGGTATGGGGATCCCGGGTTCGATTTCGCCCTATACCGGCGTGGTGAAAAACGCTAACTCAACCTGGCTCAATGGCCAGCCGTTTGACAAAGATCTGAGCCAGCGCCTGAATCGTGAAGTGCGGCTGGCAAACGATGCCAACTGCCTGGCGGTATCCGAGGCTATCGATGGGGCGGCGGCGGGGGCACAGACCGTTTTTGCGGTCATAATCGGCACCGGTTGCGGCGCGGGCGTGGCCTTTGGCGGTCGCTCTCATATCGGCGGCAACGGCACGGCGGGCGAGTGGGGGCACAACCCTTTGCCGTGGATGGACGAAGATGAGCTGAAATACCGCGCAGAAGTGCCCTGCTATTGTGGCAAGCAGGGGTGTATTGAAACCTTTATCTCCGGCACGGGCTTTGCCACCGATTACCACCGACTGAGCGGCAAGCCGCTGAAGGGGAATGAGATCATCCGTCTGGTTGATGCGCAGGATCCCCTTGCTGAACTGGCCCTCAGCCGCTACGAAACGCGACTGGCGAAATCTCTGGCGCACGTGATCAATATTCTGGATCCGGATGTGATCGTGCTGGGGGGCGGCATGAGCAATGTGGATCGTCTTTATGCCACCGTGCCTCAGCTGGTGAAGCAGTGGGTGTTCGGCGGCGAATGCGAGACCCCGATTCGCAAAGCGGTGCACGGGGACTCCAGCGGGGTGCGCGGCGCCGCCTGGCTCTGGCCGCAGTGACGATGTCGCCCTCTTGCAGCGCAAGAGGGCGCAGTCTTATTCGACCGCAAACGCGCGGTCTAGCTTGCTGAAGCCCAGCCCGTTGATCTTCTTAACCTTAATCTGCACCGGAATGCGCTCCTTCATCGCCTCGACGTGACTGATCACCCCGATGGTCTTGCCGCTGGCGTTCAGGGCATCCAGCGCATCCAGGGCTGTGTCCAGCGTCTCGCTATCCAGGGTGCCAAAACCTTCATCGAGGAACAGCGAGTCGATACGCGTTTTATGACTCACCAGGTCGGAAAGCGCCAGCGCCAGCGCCAGGCTCACCAGGAAACTCTCACCGCCTGAAAGGGTGCGGGTATCGCGTACGGCATCGGCCTGCCAGGTATCGACCACCTCCAGCTCCAGTGCGTCGCTGATTTTCCGTTGCAGGAGATAGCGGCCGTGCAGGCGGATTAGCTGCTGGTTTGCCAGCCAGACCAGGTTATCCAGGGTCAGCCCCTGTGCAAATTTACGGAAGCGGTCGCCCTCTTTTGAGCCAATCAGCGCATTCAAATATCCCCAGTCCTCCGCCAGACGTGCGGCCTCTTCAATTTGCTGCATCAGCACCTGCTGGTGCTGGCGATTGTCGGCGTCCTGTTTTAGCTGCTGGCGTATTTCGCCCTGACGGGTAGTGTTTTCACGCAGTTTCAGCGCCAGGTGGTGTAACTGCTCCTGCAGGGTTTGCATCGCGACCTCATCAGGAAGATCTGCAGGGCGTTGTGCCGCATGCGCTTTACACTGCTGCTCTGCCTGGTGAGCCAGGGCGCGTGATTGCTGGATCTGCTGCTCCAGCGTCTGTTTCAACTGCTCCAGCTTGCTCACGCTCTCATCGTCCAGCACGGCGGCCAGGAAGGCCTGCTGATCGGTAAAACAGCTGGCGGCCAGGGCTACCGCAAACTGCTCTTGTAATTCCGCCAGCCTGTCGGCGTCCACTTTCTCTTGCGCCTGCAGCGTATTCAGTTGGCTCTGCAGCGAGATGCACTCGGTGTGGATCGCCTGCCAGTTTTCAGGCACCGGCTCTTCTTCTTCTTCCTGCTCTGAAGGCGGTAGGGTATCAAGCAGGGGTTTCAGGGCCTGGATACGCTCCTGGATGGCCGCAAGCTGTGTCTGTTGCGCTTGCCAGCTATTCACCTCGGCTTCACGCTCGGCGAGCCAGGCCGCAGCTTCGCCCTCGGCGGGGGCGGTGAGTGCCAGCGCCTCTAGCGCGCTCTGCAGCGACTGTTGCTGGGCGTCGAGTTGTTGTTTGCTCTGCTGTCGCTGCTGTTCCAGGTCGTTTAACTGTACCTGTAGAGCGTGAAGCTGGCTTAGCTGGTAAAGCTGCTGCTCGTACTGCTCCTGCTCGTTCAACCAGTGTGTAATGTCGTCCTGAATCGAGTGGGTGATGGCTAGCTGGGCGCAACTCTCCTGCCACGCTTTAGTAAGTGCTTGCTCATCTTCTGAGAGCGTCTGGATCAGCTTCGCCTCGCGTTGCAACTGCTCAACACGTGCGTTCAGTTGCCCGCGCAGCAGCAGACCCTCTTCCTCAAGCTGCTTAACCGCACGCTCAAGTTCATCACGACGTCGCTGATTTTCCGTTAACTCCAGCGCCTGGTATTGTGATACCGCAGGATGGTGGGTCGAGCCGCAGAGCGGGCAGGCTTTGCCGGCCTCCAGCGTGGCGCGATAACTTTCCAGCGCTTTAATCTGTTCTTCCTGCGCGCAGAGCGTTTTGACATCCAGGTAGTGTTGATGCTTCTCTTTATACTGCAGGCGGCGCGCCGTCAGGGTCTCTTCCAGACGGGTTTTCTCTGCTTCTCCTTTCTGCTGACCGTCGCGATTTTCAGCCAGTTGTTTTTGCAGCGGCTGGTAGCGAGCCTGCAGGGTGGCGAGGCGCTGGCGCACCGGGCGCAGTTGCACCTGTCGCTCAATGGCGGCGGCGGTCTCCTCTGGCGACAGCGCCAGAGCAGGCTGCGGCAACGCAGCGCGTTTTTGCTTAAACTCCGCAAGCCGTTTGTTGAGGCCATCATACTGCTGTTTATCGCGTTGCTGCTGGCTGAAAAGGGCCCGCCAACCGGCAATGTGCGAACTCCAGAGGCCAAACTGACGATGCGCTTCCATCCAGTGGGTCATCTGCTTTTGTTGCGCCTCAAGCTGCGCCATGCTGCGGGCTGCACCGTTACGGACGCGCCCCCGCTGTGCCATCCGGTCACGTAAGCGAGCATTCACTTCTGAAATTTGCTGGCGGGTACGGGTGAGAGAGGCACTCTGCTCTTGCTCGCGCGTCCATAGCGGGCGCAGCGCCTGTGCGGGAAGGGCTAGCTGCAGCCTCGCCAGTTGCGGCTGGGCATCCGTTTGCGCGTGAAGCGCTTGCTGATGTGCAGCCTGCGCCTGTTGCTGGGCGCGGGCCAGCTCATCACTGCGCACCCACCACTGATGCCAGCGCTGCTGGCGCTGCTGTTCGGCCAGCAGTGAGGTTTCTTCGTCAGTAAGTGCCTGCAAACCTTGAACTAACTGCTGCTGTTGTTCTTCGCTTAACAGCACCACCCCGGCGGCTTGCGCTTCGCGCATCTCAAGCTGTTGGCGAGTGGCTTTGTGTTTTTCAAATACCTTCGCCGAAATCTGGCCGTAGATCTCCGTCCCCGTCAGCTCCTCTAACAGCTCCGCACGCTCTTTCGGTTTTGCATTGAGGAAGGCGGCAAACTGACCCTGCGAGAGCAACATTGAGCGGGTAAAACGGTCGTAATCCAGCCCGGTCAGGGAGGCGGTCAGTTCCAGTTTATCTTTCACTTTGTCGGCGAGGATTTTGCCATCTTCACAGCGGGCCAGCTCAACGCGCGGCGCCTGCAGATTGCCGTCAGGCTGGTTGCGGGCGCGGTTCTGGCTCCAGAAGGCGCGATAGGCCACCTCTTTGACCTCAAATTCCACTTCGGCAAGACACTCGGCGGTGTCCCGGGTCATGAGATCATTTTGTGACTGTGAGAGCGTGTTCAGGCGCGGTGTTTCGTGGTACAGCGCGAGGCAGATGGCGTCCAGCAGGGTGGTTTTCCCCGCACCGGTCGGCCCGGTAATGGCAAACAGACCGTTGCTGAGAAAGGGCTCGGCGGTGAAGTCGATTTTCCACTCACCCTTTAATGAATTGAGGTTCTTCAGGCGCAGACTCAAAATTTTCATGGGTGCGACTCCTCGTCATTCAGGGTATTTAGCGCATCGTTAAACAGCTCATTCAGCCGCGCGCGCCGTGTTTCATCCAGCTCTTCCTGGGCCAGTCGCCGTTCGAAGACCTCTTCCACCTTCAGTTCACTCAATGTCTCGCGCTGGGCGGCGAGCAGACTTTTCTGGCGCTGTTCCCGGCTGCGGCGCACCAGTAACACCTCTACCGGCAGATCCTCGGTGAGCGCCTGAATTTTGCGCTGCATATTGTGCAGGTATTCGTCGGTAGTGATCTCAATATCGAGCCATACTGGCGGGGTTTGCGCGACGCCGCGCCACTGTTCTAGCTGCTGGGTAATTGACGCCAGGTCGCCTTTCAGGACGGCCAGTTGCTGGGTTACCGGCACCTCCAGCGTCTCGACGGCGCTCAGCTTGCCGTCATGGAAGCTGACCAGATGCACGCTTTTGTTTTTCCCCGTCTCGTCAAAGCTAAGGGCGATAGGGGAGCCGCAGTAGCGGATATGCTCACAGCCGCCGATGACCTGCGCCCGATGAATATGGCCCAGCGCGATATAGTCCGCCGCCGGGAAGTTCTGCGCCGGGAACGCGTCCAGCGTGCCGATATAGATGTCGCGGACCGCATCGCTTTTACTGGCGCCAACGGTCGTCAGATGGCCCGTGGCGATCACCGGCAGGGCGCTCTCGCTCCGCAGGGCACAGGCGTCGGCATATTGTCTGGCGTAATAATCGGTAATGGCCTGCAGGAGATGCTGCTGCTTCTCTGCACCGGACATCCCCGCCTGGCTCTGCACCACATCGCGAGGGCGTAAAAACGGTACCGGGCAGAGTATGGCACCCGGGGTGCCGTCGCGTTTTTTTAACACCTGCGGTGTGTGTCCGGTGCTGGCGATGACGGTAGTATTCAGAAACGCCAACAGATCGCGGGATTCGTTCAGGGTCGCCACGGAATCATGATTGCCTGCGACAATCACCAGATGGCAGCCGGTCTGCTGCAGGTTCACCACAAAGCGGTTATAAAGCTCACGCGCATAGCTGGGGGGCGATCCGGTATCGAAGATATCTCCGGCGACGACAATGGCATCTACCTGCTGCGCTTGCGCAACCTCCAGCAGCCAGTTGAGGAAGGCTTCATGTTCATTGGCGCGGCTCTTACTGTAAAAATTCTGACCCAGGTGCCAGTCTGAGGTGTGAAGTATGCGCATAACAGATCCGTGGCAAAAAGAGGGGAAGGGGATTATAAACGTCTAAAGGCAGGAAAATCACGGTTGCCAGAAAACAACAGCTTGCCATCTGAGCCGGAACAGTTTTTCATAAATCTGTCACAAATCTGACGCATAATGACGCCGCATTACAATCATGTAACCTAATTAAGACAGGGCAATGTATGGCGAGACGTATTCTGGTCGTAGAAGATGAAGCACCTATCCGTGAAATGGTCTGTTTCGTGCTTGAGCAAAATGGCTTTCAGCCCGTTGAAGCCGAGGATTATGACAGTGCGGTGAACCAGCTCAACGAACCCTGGCCCGATCTTATTTTGCTGGACTGGATGCTGCCTGGCGGCTCGGGTCTGCAATTTATCAAACACATTAAACGTGAAGCCCTGACCCGGGATATCCCGGTGGTGATGCTGACCGCGCGTGGTGAAGAGGAGGATCGTGTCCGCGGTCTGGAAACCGGCGCGGATGATTACATCACCAAGCCCTTCTCGCCAAAAGAGCTGGTGGCGCGTATCAAAGCCGTGATGCGCCGCATCTCGCCGATGGCGGTGGAAGAGGTGATTGAGATGCAGGGGCTTAGCCTGGATCCTACCTCACATCGCGTCATGACCGGCGAAAACCCACTCGATATGGGCCCCACCGAATTCAAATTATTGCACTTCTTTATGACCCACCCGGAGCGTGTCTACAGCCGCGAACAGTTGCTCAACAATGTCTGGGGAACTAACGTCTATGTCGAAGACCGCACGGTGGATGTCCATATCAGGCGCCTTCGCAAAGCGCTGGAACTCAGCGGGCACGATCGCATGGTGCAGACGGTCCGCGGCACGGGTTATCGATTCTCGACCCGTTACTGAACAATGACAGGAGTGTGACGCGTGCTGGAACGTCTGTCATGGAAAAGGCTTTTATTTGAACTGATCTTATGCTGCATTCCGGCCCTGATTCTGGGGGCCGTGTTGGGTTATCTTCCGTGGTTTTTACTTGCGGCAGTGACCGGCCTGCTTATCTGGCACTTCTGGAATTTATTGCGTCTCTCCTGGTGGCTATGGGTAGACAGAAGCATGACCCCACCGCCGGGTAGCGGCAGTTGGGAGCCGCTCCTGTATGGCCTGCACCAGATGCAGATGCGTAATAAAAAGCGTCGACGCGAGCTGGGTAGCCTGATTAAGCGCTTTCGCAGCGGTGCCGAATCGTTGCCGGACGCGGTGGTGTTGACCACCGAAGAGGGGGCGATCTTCTGGTGTAATGGCCTGGCGCAGCAGCTTCTTGGCCTGCGCTGGCCGGACGATAACGGCCAGAATATCCTTAACTTGCTGCGTTATCCGGAATTCGCGCGTTACCTGAAAGCGCGCGATTTTACCCGCCCGCACAATCTGGTAATGAACAATAGCCGTCATCTTGAGATCCGCGTCATGCCTTACAGCGATCAACAGTGGTTGATGGTGGCGCGTGACGTGACCCAGATGCACCAGTTGGAAGGGGCGCGTAGAAACTTCTTTGCTAACGTCAGCCATGAGTTGCGTACGCCGTTAACGGTGTTGCAGGGCTATCTGGAGATGATGCAGGAGCAGACGCTGGAGGGAGCACCGCGCGAGAAAGCGTTGCACACCATGCGTGAACAGACCCACCGGATGGAGGGGCTGGTTCGCCAGTTATTGACGCTTTCTCGTATCGAAGCCGCACCAACGCTGGCGCTGAACGATACCATTGATGTGCCGATGATGCTGCGCCTGCTCGAGCGTGAAGCCCAGACCTTAAGCCACGGTAGACACCAGTTGAGATTCGACGTGGACAACACGTTAAAAGTGCGCGGCAGTGAAGATGAACTGCGCAGCGCCATCTCGAACCTGGTCTATAACGCGGTGAATCATACCCCTGAGGGCACCTCGATTAAGGTGCGCTGGCAGCGTGTCGCTTCCGGCGCGGAGTTTAGCGTTGATGATGATGGACCCGGGGTGGCACCAGAACACATTCCGCGTTTGACTGAACGCTTCTACCGGGTGGATAAAGCCCGATCCCGGCAGACCGGGGGCAGTGGCCTGGGGCTGGCGATTGTGAAGCATGCTATTAATCACCATGAAAGCCGGCTCGATATCTCCAGCCAGCCCGGCGTAAGCACGCGTTTCAGCTTCGTTATTCCGGAACGTTTGCTTGCCAGCTGAAAGGGCTGAGAGGAGTGCTGTAATCGGAAGTTGCCACAGGTCAGCGAAAGCTGGCCTGTTTACTTTGCAGTCAGGCGAAGCGAGCATGATTTTCATACTGCTGTTGCTTTTTTGTTCGCATGATTAGCCATGAGTTTTTCTTATACATGGTTCATTGTTCCAATCACTCTTTTCATTCCGGCATAATGTTCTGGTTTTGAGATCCTATATTGCCTTTAAACGTTATAAGCGTTTAAATTGCGCCCCAGATATCGTCATACCGACTATATTTGCGTGGTAAATCGAAAAACTATTCTTCTCCACGCCAGTACGGGAGTATATCCCACTGAAATTGAGTATTTTTTCCGCTGTTTTGTCCCGGCAGGGATGGCGAAAAATTCATCGTTTTCAACACCACATCCACAGGCAGTAAGGTTTTATGACCCATCATCTGAAATCGCGCGACATCGTTGCGCTGGGCTTTATGACATTTGCGCTGTTCGTTGGCGCAGGCAACATCATCTTTCCTCCCATGGTTGGCTTGCAGGCGGGTGAACACGTCTGGACGGCAGCCATTGGCTTCCTGATCACTGCCGTGGGTCTGCCGGTGCTAACCGTTATCGCGCTGGCGAAAGTGGGCGGCGGCGTGGACAGCCTCAGCACCCCGATTGGTAAAGTGGCTGGCATTCTGCTGGCGACCGTCTGTTATCTGGCCGTGGGCCCGCTATTTGCCACGCCACGTACCGCGACCGTCTCATTCGAAGTGGGGATCGCGCCCCTGACGGGCGACGGCGCGATGCCGCTGTTTATCTACAGCCTGGTCTACTTCGCGATTGTGATTCTGGTTTCTCTCTATCCGGGCAAACTGCTGGATACGGTAGGTAACTTCCTGGCTCCGCTGAAAATCGTGGCGCTGATCGTTCTGGCCGTGGCCGCCGTGATGTGGCCTGCAGGCCCCATCAGCGATGCGATGGATGCCTATAAAAACGCTGCCTTCTCTAACGGCTTCGTGAATGGCTATTTGACGATGGATACGCTGGGCGCCATGGTATTTGGTATCGTTATTGTCAACGCTGCGCGTTCCCGTGGCGTAACGGAAGCGCGTCTGCTGACCCGTTACACCATCTGGGCGGGTCTGATGGCCGGCGTGGGCCTGACGCTGCTCTATCTGGCATTGTTCCGTCTGGGTTCCGATAGCGCCACGCTGGTGGATCAGAGCGCTAACGGTGCGGCGATCCTGCATGCTTACGTGCAGCATACCTTTGGTGGTGCAGGTAGCTTCCTGCTGGCAGTGTTGATCTTCCTGGCCTGTCTGGTGACGGCGGTGGGGCTGACCTGCGCCTGTGCAGAGTTCTTTGCGCAGTATTTGCCGCTCTCTTACCGCACGCTGGTGTTTATCCTCGGCATCTTCTCAATGGCGGTCTCGAATCTGGGACTGAGCCACCTGATTCAGGTGTCCATTCCAGTACTGACGGCCATTTACCCGCCGTGTATTGTACTGGTTGTGCTGAGCTTTACCCGCCCGTGGTGGCATAACTCCTCACGAATTATTGCCCCGGCCATGTTTATCAGCCTGATTTTTGGTATCCTTGACGGGATTAAAGCATCCGCTATTGGCGACGTACTGCCTGCCTGGACACAGCGTCTGCCGCTGTCTGAGCAGGGGCTGGCCTGGCTGATGCCTACCGTTGTTGCACTGGTATTGGCTGTTATCTGGGATC
>ERZ773187.624-NODE-624-length-33227-cov-50.085102_pt1 | contig 33227 bp, 47 predicted proteins | sample MGYA00511242_ERZ773187 | MGnify/ENA primary metagenome ERZ773187 (study PRJEB29015, sample SAMEA2737744) | human gut metagenome | biome: human gut; feature: human-associated habitat; material: faeces | place: China | collected 2012 ...
AGGAGTTTATCTCCAACTGTTTAATTATTAGTGAAGGAGAAAAATTTACTTATGACAGATAAATTAAAGCCATGTCCATTCTGTGGTGGAGAAGCAAGGATACAAGTAACAGATGAAGAAGGAAATTTTAAAAGCGAGAGTTACCTGGAAGATCCATACAGTGGAATAAATTATGCGATTATACATGATGAAATTAGTTCGAAAGAATATTGCCCAATTGCAACCAATTTGGATGAGATGCAAGGACGTTACATTTACAGTTCAAAGCAAGAAGCTATAAATGCTTGGAATAGAAGAATTGATGATGATTTAAGTGATCTCGTTGAAAAAGAAACTGCAACACAACCTGACATCGAAGGTGATGGATATTACAAAGGGGAGCTTGTGTATGACACGTGGATTTGTCCAAGATGTGGTACACGGTATGAAATTGATTATGATGAATATGAGTATTGTCCGGAGTGTGGCCAACATATAGATAGAGCTATATTTACTGATCAAAACGATTCAAGTGAAGAATAGAGGAAATAAAATGTATACAAAAGTAAAACTATTAAGCTTAACTGATGGATATGAGCATAAATTGGTAAGCAGTACAGGAAAGCTTAAAAAGGAATATATTGGTCAGATTGGTAAAGTAATCCATACGTGCGTTATAAGTAAGGGTAACTATGTGAATCCTACACTATATGATGTCCAGTTTGATGATGGAGCTATATTTTGCCTGGATGAGGATCAGATAAGATTTGTAGCACTTGGTGCTCTAGAACAAAAATCATCAAGTGTGTCTCAAGAAATTAGGCGTGAAGCAATGCAATTTATTGATAATGCAGATGCAGTGTTTTCTGCACTAGGTTATGCGCTAGAAAATGGATTGTATTACGGACAAAATAAGCATTAAAAAACACAAAAAGTTTTTAGTTCAAAAAAATGCACTGAGAGCCTCTATTCTAGGGCTCTTAGCACAGAATTGATTTTGGAAAATAATTTAAGGTTATTTGACAAAGAAAAAAGGAGGAGAAAGAGTGATAAACAGAGTTATTTTAGTAGGAAGATTGACTAAAAATCCTGAGATTAGAAAAACACCAAATGGAGCAAGCATCTGTAAGTTTACTTTGGCAGTAAGTAGAAAAGTGAAAGCGCAAGGACAACCGGATGCAGATTTCATTAGTTGTGTTTCCTGGAACAAAACAGCTGATTTAATGTACCAGTATTTAAAAAAAGGTTCATTGATTGGAATCGACGGAAGATTGCAGACAGGAAAATTCACAAATAATAATGGGGAAACAATCTACACGTGCGATGTGATGGTTGAAAGTTTACAATTCTTAGACAAGAAAGAAGAAACACAAAATAATGATGTTAACCAGGAAAGAGAAATGTCATACAGTGAAGGAGGTTATCCGCAATGGTAAAAGAAAAAGACACAGTCAATCATCCAGAACATTATGAGAGTGGATCATATGAATGCATTGATGAAATGATTGCAGTATTTGGAATGTCAGTTGTCGCAAATTTCTGTTTGTGCAACGTTTGGAAATATAGGTACAGAGCGCTTCTAAAAGGTGGTGAAGAAGATATGAAAAAGTCTGACTGGTATATGTGTAAGTATATTGATTTAAAAAGAGCGATGAGCGATGCGTATGAAGATTAATTGGAGATTAATGTTTATTATTCTGTTTGTGGTTTTATACATATGGATTTTTACGGCCATTGTAGGCGGAACTGTATGGATTATCTCAAGTATTGTTAAATTTGTTTGTTTTTTGTTTTCGTTGTATTAAGGGGAAAAGAATGAAAAAAGTTGTATTGCATAATCAAACTGCAGAGAATGCATTTGATTGTTTAACTGAATTAATTAAGATCATGACGTATGATGTTGAAAATGGTGGAATGCGTGAAGCAGGATTAAAGCAACTTGAATATATAAGAACAGAATATTCAAAGTTGGAAAGAGAAAACTGTGGCTTAAATCAGACGGTTCTAAATTTAAGAAAGCGTGTAGAAAGTAAATATTCGTCTGGAACACAATGGGCACGTTGTTCGTGTATTGAAAAGGTTTCGCATGATTGAGGCTTCAAAAACAGTGGCACAGTTTATTGGTGATTTCAAATCACTTGATTATTGTTGCCATAGAATCATCGAGTTGAATGAAGAACTAGAAGAGCTAAATCATAAAATGTTAGGTTTATCACATTCAGTCGAAGAACTGTCTAAAGAACAAATGAAATCTAATTATCCAATGCCAACATATCAAAGAACATTTACATCTAAGCTTGCATTGTTAGAAACGATTGAAGAAAAGGAACGCGATATTCAGTATTATCAAAAAAGAATCCATGAATGCAAGGCCTTTGAATTGTTATCCAGCAAGGATAGATGCATTATGTGTGATTTGTATTTCTTTAGAATGTCACAATACGAAGTGGCAGACAAATATGGATTCAGTCGTAGCGGATTAAAGAAACATGTTCATGCGATGATAAAAAGCATATTATGATGGAGCAATTATTAAAAGCAATCTTAGCGATTGCATGTGCCTTTGTTGGGTTGTACCTGATTCCGATTTTAACAAAGTCTTTGCGAATGCATGATTCAAACAAAGGAATGTACAGACCCCAATCAGTGAAAACGATTTTATTTGATAGAAATGAGGTTCTATTTGTATATGTATATAGTTTAAGAAATGAGAAACTATTAGCATACGGATGTATGGGATGGGAAGACCAAAATAGCAAGGATTATGAATTTTCTATTTATGCTTATCCAGGACTTGAAAAGCTATCATTTGATGAAGCAGTAGCTAAAAGCGAAAACAATGAGAATGTTGAAATATACATGAATGTAGATAAAAATATTAAAATTGTAATCATTCCTGAACCAAAAAATTAAAAGAGTAGCCATTGGCCACCATTTTAATGTGGTATATTAGTAGCGTAAAGAATTCGACAAAGCCAAGCGTTGAATCTTTTACACATGAAAGCACGCACATGTGCTTTTTTTATTTGGTGTAGACAGTTTCCTTGCTAGACTGTCTTCACGAGGTAAAAAGCATGGATTATAAGACTAAGAGATGGAAAAAGAAAAGAGAATCAATTCTTAGAAAAGATGGATATCTTTGTCAGATCTCAAAGCGATATGGTAGAAGAGTAGAAGCAGAAGTTGTGCATCATATCTATCCAGCAGATGAATATCCGGAATATCGGTTCTGCGACTGGAATCTAATTAGTGTAAGCGTAGGCGAGCACAATAAGTTGGAGAACAGAAGTACTGGTGCATTGACTGAGCTTGGTGAAGAATTGAAAAGACATACGATTCCAGGAGTTGATTGGAGAAAGAAGAAAAAAGATTATGCAATCTAATGATGAACTATGTAGGCTGATACGAATCTATTTGCTCTATTTGATTGGAGCTTATGATAAACGTGATGTTGCCAATGAATTGGGCGTTGATTTGGATGAGATAGCCTTAAAAAGATTGCTCTGAAAGAGATCCCCCCACCTAATTTTTTTTGACATGAAAATTGAATCCCTGGGGGAGTATCCATCTTTCCAACTCTGAGCAATTTTTGAAAAAAGGGGGTGATGGCCAAAATGAACAAAGCAACTGTCAGCAGAAAAACGAATCGAATTTTTAAAGAAACAGTTTTATATATGCAAGAAATTGGAACTTACAAGAAGGAGTTCGATGTAACAATTCATAGGTATGCAGAGATGCGATTTCAGTACGATTTGTTGTATCAAAAGTGGTTCGAAGATGGATGCAAAGTGACAGAGACTTTTAAAAATAAATCCGGAAATGAGAATATTCGCAAGACCGCAGAATACTTGGCCATTGAAACTCTTCAGAAGAACCTTCTTACAATTGAAACAACTTTAGGATTAACTCCAAAAGGATTAAAAGCGATTAAATCAAACGGACTTGAATCCGCAAAACAAAGTAGATTGGCGCAGGTGTTAAGTAGTGTATAATGGAAAGTATTTTTCAGAAGTACAGAAATATTGTGAAGATTGTAAGAGTGGGAAAATCAAAGCCAATATTTATCGTATAAAAGCAATTGATAGATTTTATAGAGATTTAGAAGATGAAAGATATGAATTCAATCCAAAGGATGCAGACTTCATTATTTCAATCATTCAAAAAACAATTTGCCATATGCAAGGCGAAACACAAGACGGAGAACCTTTACGAGGTACTCCTTTTATTTTGATGCCTTTTCATAAATTCATTATCTACAACCTGTTTGGAATCTATCGAAAAGGAACAAAGATAAAGAAATATCATGAGGCTTTGATATTTATTCCTAGAAAAAATGTTAAAACATCATTTTCCGCAGCATTAGCGTATGCGGTTGGATTACTTTATCGAAAGTCCGGATCCAAGATTTATGTTGTGGCTGCAGCCTTAAAGCAGACATTGGAAACATTCAATTTCTTAAAGTACAACGTAAGAAATATGGGAGAATCTGATGAGGATGGCGGATTATTTCATATTATCGACAACAACAACGAACATTCCATAAAAGCAGAAATGTCTGATGGAATGTTTGAATTAAATGCGTTGGCCACAAATCCAGATGCGCAAGATTCATTTAACTGTAACTTTGCGATTGCGGATGAGGTTCACGCTTTTAAAAAGCCGAAACAATACAATTTGTTTAAAGAAGCTATGAAAGCTTACGCAAATAAATTGATGATTGGTATTTCAACTGCTGGAGATGATCCAAACAGTTTTTTAGCGCAAAGAGTTCGATATTGTAAAAAGATTTTAGATGGCGAAGTAGACGATGAGCAATACTTCGTTTTTATTTGCGAATCCGATCTAACGGAAAATGAGGAAGGCGCAAAGTTTTTGGATTACATGAATCCAGATGTTCAGGCAATGGCCAATCCTGGCATTGGTCAATCGGTTCGTGCCGAAGACTTAATGAACGATGCAATCCAGGCGCAGAACGACCCTCAACAAAGAAAAGATTTCTTCGCAAAATCATTGAATGTTTTTACAAATCAAATTGATACATATTTTGATATGAATGTCGTGAAGACATCCGATGCCAAGTATAATTGGACGATTGATGAGTTGGCCAAACTTCCTATTAAGTGGTACGGCGGTGCGGATTTATCCAAACTGCACGATTTAACTGGAGTTTGTATTTATGGCAGATATAAAGGAGTGGACATTTGCATTAGCCATGCATTTATTCCACGGAGTACGGCATATCAGAAATCGGATGAAGACAACATGCCGGTATTCTGGTGGGAAGAAGAAGGATGGCTAACATGTTGCAATTCGAACGTTATTGAATATGAAGATGTAATTCAATGGTTCATAAAAGTTCGAGACAGAGGTTTTAGAATTCGATGGATTGGATACGACAGAAGGTATTCACGTGAATTCATTTTAAAAATGAAAAAAGCTGGTTTTAAAATTCGTGATCAGAAACAGTTGTACGTCGAAAAAACAGAAGCTTTTCGAGAAATCGAGAAAAAATTCAATCTTCAGGAATTTTATTACGTGCATAATCTTGCGTATGAGTATTGTGTTGGAAATGTCAAAGCTATAGAAGACAGTGATGATTTTGTTCGTTTCCAAAAAGTAATGCCAAACCAACGTATAGATTTATTCGATTGTTCAGTTATCGCTTGTAAACAATTATTGATTGCAGAAGAAAAGAATTCGTCTGCTTCGATGTTTTTAGATTAGGAGGCTTATTTTGTCAAGGAGAAACAAAAAGAAGAATATTAGACCAGATCCACAGAAAAGGTCGAATTATGCTGCGGTAATGCCAGTGAATTGGGAATCTTTATTGTCGGCAGGTTATACACCATTATCACAGAATCCTGAAATTATTAGCGCAGTTAATAAGATTGCCAATCTAATTGGAAGTATGACAATCCATTTAATGGAGAATTCTAAGAATGGTGATCAAAGAATTAGTAATGCATTATCAAATTTAGTGGATATTCATCCAAACAAATACATGACAAGAATGACATGGATGTCTTCTATTGTTCGTTCTTTATTGTTGGAAGGTGATGGAAACTGTGTTTTGTATCCAAGAACAGTATCCGGTTTGATTGAAGGTATTTATCCGTTGAATCCTGGAAGTGTTTCGTTTGTTCCAAATGGCGATTTCGGATATTCCATTCTATACAACGGAAAAGAGTATTTACCGGAAGATTTAATTCATATCGTAATTAATCCGGATCCAAACTATCCGTGGAAAGGTGTGGGATACCGTAAATCTTTGCGAAGTGTGGCCGAAACTTTAGATCAAGCAAGTGCTACAAAGAAAGGCTTTATGGAATCAAAATGGCAACCATCACTGATAGTTAAAGTTGATGGAATGGTTGATGAGTTTTCTGATTCAGACGGAAGACAAAAGTTATTGGACAAATACATTAAATCAAATCAGACAGGAGAGCCTTGGCTAATTCCTGCAGATGGATTTGATGTGGTTACGGTAAAACCATTATCATTGAATGATTTGGCCATCAAAGATTCGGTAGAAATGGATAAGAAGACAGTAGCTTCCATTTTAGATGTTCCAGCATTCGTACTAGGTGCAGGAGAATTCAAAAAAGAGGAATGGAACAACTGGATCAATACAAGAATTAAAGGAATTTGTGAGTGCATCCAACAGGCACTTACACGAAGTTTACTTATCAAGCCTGAATGGTATTTTAGGTTCAATTATAGGTCGCTTTATGCCTATGACATACAGACACTCTCGACGGTTGGATGTGATTTGTATACACGTGGAATCGTGACAGGCAATGAAGTCAGAGATTCACTAGGATATTCTCCGATGGATGGATTAGATGAATTGATCATACTTGAAAACTATATTCCACAAGGAATGATAGGAGACCAAAAGAAATTGGAAAAAGGTGGTGAGAATAATGGATAAAAAATATCAGATGAGAAGTTCTTTATCTAAATTCAAAACTAGAGATGCAGATGGGAAAAAGTATATCAGTGGATACTTTGCGGTATTCAATTCCAATTACCAGTTATGGGATGGAGCTACTGAAAGTGTAGATCCGCATGCATTTGATGGAGCACTGGATAGTGATATCCGTTGTTTGATTGACCATGATACACGTTTGGTTTTAGGGCGCACCAAATCAGGAACATTGACTTTAAAAGTTGATGACAAAGGTCTATGGGGCGAAGTTGAAATCAATGAATCAGACCAGGATGCGATGAATCTATATGCTCGTGTGCAACGTGGCGATGTGGATCAATGTAGTTTTGGCTTTGATATTACTTCAGAGGAATATTCAGAAAATGGAAGCGGAGTTCATTGGACAATTAAATCTGTGAATCTGTATGAAGTATCTGTAGTTACTTTTCCTGCGTATGAAGATACACAGGTATCTGCGCGAAAAAAGGAATTTAACACAATTCGTTCTAGAAAATTAGAACAAAGAAAAAAAGAAATGCTAAAGAGATTGAAGGGAGAATAAGCATGTTAAAAGTTTTAATGTTGCGTAAAAAATTAGATACGCAGAAAAAGAATCTTGAGAAATTAAGAAAAAAAGAATCTGATTTTGAAAAACGTACAAAAGAATTAGAAGTTGCAATTTCTGAATTGCGTGATGATTCAACAGAAGAAGAACAACGAGCCGTTGAAGAAGAAGTAGCAAAATTAGAAGAAGAAAAACAAGAGTACGAAGATGAAAAGAAAGAGTTGGAAGAGACAATCGCTGATATCGAAAAAGAAATTGAAGAAGCAGAGTCTCAACAACCAACAGATGAACCTAAACAAGAAGAAAATAGAGGAGGACAACAGAAAATGACTGTAAGAAAAAAATTCTTCAATATGCCAATGGAAGAACGTGATCGTTTCTTTAAAGATGAGAACGTAGAAAAATTCTTATCAAACGTAAGAACATGTATTAAAGAGCATCGTGCAATTGAAAATGTTGGATTAACAATTCCACAAGTTATGTTGCCATTGATTCGTCAAACAGTAGAAGAAAATTCTAAATTGATTTCAAAAGTTAATTTGCAAAGTGTAAGTGGAACTTCTCGTCAAAATATCATGGGAGACATTCCTGAAGGTATTTGGACTGAAATGTGTGGATCATTGAATGAAATGGATTTGAAGTTCAATAACATTGAGATGGATGGATACACAGTAGCTGGATTCTTCGCGGTATGCAATGCAGTCTTGGAAGACAGTGACGAAGACTTGGCTACAGAAATCATTAATGCGATCGGTAAAGCAATTGGTAAAGCATTGGATAAAGCAATTGTCTTTGGCCACGGAGTTAAAATGCCACTTGGTATCGTTACTCGATTAGCACAGGAAGAACGTCCAAACGATTATCCTACAACAGCTAGAGCATGGAAAGATTTGCATACTACAAATATTTTAAAAGGAAGCGCTAATCTTACTGGAAAAGAATTGTTTAAAGATATTATCAAAAAATCAACATGTGTAATCAATGATTACTCTTCTGCAGGATTGACATGGGTAATGAATGAAAAGACTCATAAATTGTTGATGGCAGAATCATTGGATGCAGATATGAATGGTGCAATTGTTGCCGGAATGCAGAATACAATGCCTATTGTTGGTGGTGAAATTGTTGAGCTTAACTTTATTGCAGATAACAATATTATCTTCGGACATTTTGATTTATACACATTAGGTGAACGTGCCGGAGCTAAGATTGATCAGTCAGAACACGTTAAGTTCTTAGACAATCAGACAGTATTCCGTGGTGTAGCTCGCTATGACGGAAAGCCTGCAATTGATGAAGGATTCGGTGTAATGACAATCGATGGTAAATCACCAGTAACATCAGCAACATTCCGTGCAGATGATGCAAATGATGCAACATTAACATCATTGACTCTTGGTTCAGAAACATTAGCCTTTAATTCTAACACTTACGAATATGAAGTAAGCGCGAATGCAGCAAATGCCGTTGTAAATGCAGTTCCTGCTCAAGAAGGAGCATCAGTGACTATTATGTATGGCGGAAAGAAATACAATAATGGCCAGGAATTAACATTAGAAGGAACTAAGAATTTAGTTGTTACTGTTAAGAATGGTATGTCAAAGCTTGCATATACTGTAAAAGTCACAAAAGGGTAATAAATAATGGATTTTGGAGAAGATACTGAACTAACTGTCCTGAAGCAGAATCTCCAAATGCCGCCAACAAATGCCAACGATGAATATTTAAAAGTGTTGTTGAAGCAAGCTGCTTCCCTTATGACAAGAGAAGGAATCGTCGACGATGATTCCTTTGATTATTATATGGCGAAGATTGACTACGCAGCATTCTTATTCAGAAAAAGAGCTAATAAAGATAGCCCACTAGCTATGCCTAGATCTCTTAGATATGAATTGAACAATATCCTGTGGTCACAAAAAGGAAGATAATGACATTTGATGATGGAATTCTGAAGATTTATGAGCGTGTACCAGTGCAGGATAAAGGTTTTATGCCTGTATCTAAATTGCGCCTTAAATCTTCTTCTTATTTTTCTTATGAAGTAATTGGTGTTACAAAGTTTTATGAAGCTAAAAAAGCACAGGATAGACTGGATGAATCTGTATCTATTTACAGAGACCGTTCAATTACATATAACGATGTTGTTGTTTTGGAAGATGGTACACAGTATCAGATTTCACAGATTCAACATACATTTGATGATAATGGTATACAAATCACTAAGCTTACATTGATGCATTTAAATGAAAAGTTTGAATTCGAAGCTTAAAGAATTTGCAGAATTACTGCGGTATACAAGTACTAATGAAATTTACCATTATGATGCAACAGGAGATAAAGGCGATAGATATATAGTTTGGCAAGAAGAAGGAGAATCTGATTCTTTATTTTTGGACAATCAACATGATGAAATCGTTATAAAAGGTTCGTTGGATATTTATACAAAGGTTGAGTTTGATGATTTAGTGGATGAAGTTATTGATTTGTTTCATAAAAATACAGTGTCATTTAATTTGATTAGTGTTGATTACGAAACAAATTCGAGTTACATTCATTATTCATTCGATTGGGAGTATTGATGGCGAAAATTGAATTTAATGATTTTGATGAATATCTTGATAAACTGCAGAAGCTTGAAAAAGATGATGTAGTTCCAATTATGAAAATGTCATTGTATGAAGGTGCTGGAGTGGTTGTAGACGGTATTCGTAGTGAAATACAATCGTTACATACATCCAATCATGCAAGTCAAGGTCCTATGGACTACGAGAAAAAAGCTCTTGAGAAAGGTCTTGGAATATCAGACATGGAAAGCAAGGGCGATGATATCAATGTCAAAGTTGGATTTGCCGGATATTCAAGTCATAAAACGAAAAAGTATTCAAGAGGTGTTCCAATACCATTGATTGCAAGATCAATCTTGAGAGGAACGTCTTTTCGTCCTAAAAATGATTTTGTAGGTCGTGCAGTTCGAAAATATAGAAAAAAGAGTATTGAAACAATGGACAGTAAAATGAATGAATTATTCAAAAAGGAGATGAACAAATAATGGCAAAAAAAGGTTTATCAAAATTAATTATTGCGAAATATAGTCATTCAGATGGTACTACAACTTATTCAGAAGGAACTATTCCAGAAAAGATGAGTGAGTACAGTCTTGATATTACGACTACAGACAATAATAATTTATATTTAGACAATGAAATTGCAGAATCGGAAGGTGGAGAGTTCAAAGAAGGAACTTTGACCATTACCACTGGCGAATTGATGCCTGCTACATCTAAACTTTTATTGAGTATTAAAGAAAATAAAATTACAGTTGGTGATGAATCCGTGACTGAATATGTATTTGATGATAATACGAAGTCAATTGAAGTTGGATGTGGGCTTATCGAACTTCATCAAAATAACGGCGAAGAATTCTATCGTGCGATTTGGTTTAACCGTGTTAAATTTAATATTCCAGGTGGTTCTGCGAAGACCAAAGAAGATACAGTCGATTGGCAGTTGCCTGAAATCACAGGATCCGTAATGCGTGATGCAGCAGGTGATCATGCATGGAAATGCTATGCAGATTTACCAGATGAAACAAAAGCGGTTGCGTACTTGAAGCAAAAGGCAAATATTGTTGCATAAGGTGACTTATGGACATGAATATTCAATTTATAGACATTGGAGAATATAGATATCCAATGTCTTTTTCTTTAGCTTGTGTTTCACAAATGGGAAACTTTGCGCAAGCTGCTAAAAAGATTGAAGAAGGTCAAGACGTGGCCGAAGCTGCAAACATGATGATCAGCATGCTTTATCTAATGATTGATTCAGGATGTGCATTTATGAATATCATGCGACAAAAGTATGACAGGGCGCCAATTGGCGAAGATGGATTATTGGAGCCAATTCCAAAAGATACAATTGGGTACTTGATTCCTTCTGATCCAGAAGAATTGAAGGCAATTGTTACAAAAATCAAGAAATGTATTTCCAAATCAAAAGAAAGAAAAATCCAGGCTAAGCCTTTAAAATCTTCAAAAAAAAAGAAAAAAAGCTTCAAGGTGATTCAAGCAAATACTTAATGGTAAAAGCCTATAAGATTGGTATCCCATCCAAAGAGTTTCTAGTGATGCCGTTAGGTTATTTAGCGGATCTAACGGATGCTTCGGTCATTCTAGATGGATATGCCGACGAACATATAGAGCCAGAATATATTAATGTAGATTTGAGGTGATGATATGGCTGGATATGATATTGGTCCAAAGATTTCAATTAAAGGTGAATCTGAATTTAATCAATCCATTTCTAAAATCAATCAGAATTTAAAAGAGTATGGGTCTGAATTAAAAGCTGTATCAAGTGAATTCGATGCCCAAGCTGACAGCATGGAGTCGTTGACTGCAAAGAATAAAGTGTTGAAGAAACAATATGATGAGCAGTCAGATAAAATGAAGCTTTTATCGGATCAGATAAAAAAACAAACGGATTATCTTGAGGCACAGGCCAAAGAAATCCAACAATTGACGAATGAATATGGTGAGAATTCAAGCCAGGTTCAGAAAGCGGAAAAGGCTTATGCGAATACAGAATCGACTATTTCTAAATTAAAAACTGCATTTAATGAAACAACTGCTTATGCCAATAAATTATCGTCTGAAATATCAGATAATGATGCTAAATTGGACGAGTTATCAAAGAATGCAGGTGAAGCATCCACTCAAATTGAAAAAATCGGAGACAGCTCGCAGAAAACTGGAGAAAAACTGAATAAGACCAAGACAGAAATAGAAGATTTTAAAGAAAGTTTTAGTTTGCATGAGGCTGCTGAGCATGTATCTGAATTCGCATCTGGTATGGTCGAAAGTATTAAAGGTGCGGTCGAAGAATCAAAAGAATATTTAAAAATCATGGGTTCTTTAGAAGTTTCTTCTTCTAACTTAAATTACACTACGGACGAAACAAAACATACCTATAAGCAGCTTATTGGAGTGTTAGGGGATACGCAATCTGCAGCTACAACTACAGCTAACTTGCAGGCAATTGGTTTGGAGCAAAGTCAGTTAACGCAAATCACTAAGGGTGCAATTGGCGCCTGGGCACGGTATGGTGATTCGATTCCAATTGATGGTTTGGCTGAATCAATCAACGAGACAATCAAGACAGGTACAGTTACCGGTAATTTTGCGGATATGTTGAATTGGGCTGGCACATCTGAAGATGAATTCAATGAAAAATTAGAACAATGTTCAGATAATTCAGAACGTGCACAGTTAGTGTTGGATGAAATGGCCAATCAAGGTTTAATGAAATCAGCAGATGCATGGAATGAGAACAACAAGGCATTGGTTGAATCAAACAAGGCTCAAGATGATTACAATGAGGCTATGGCCGATTTTTCAAAGGCAGTAATGCCAGTGTTTACTGAATTTACAAAAGCATTGACTACAATTATTCAGATATTTAGTGAACTTCCTGAACCAGCTCAACAAATGATTGCAATCTTTATTGGGATTATTGCGGTTTTAACTACGATTGCTCCTTTGATACTTGCGGTTGGCACAGCATGTGGATGGTCAGCAGGTGGAGTTGCAGCTTTAATGACCGCCGCAGCTCCGGTGATTGCGATAATTGTTGCGATTATTGCAGCCATCATGGCAATTATATTAGTTATTCAAAACTGGGATGAGGTACTTAATTTCTTGACAGAAACATGGGAAGCCGTATGCAATAAGGTTTCTGAGTTATGGGAAGGCTTTAAAAAGTCATGGACGGATGGCTTCAATAATGTGAAACAGAAAATCGATGATTTCTTCCAAAATCTTGGAGAGAACTTTGCGAATGGTTTAAATAGATTCCAAAATTGGATTAGCAATATGTTGTCTGCGATTGTCAATTGGGCAAAAGATTTCGCTTCAAAAGGCAAGAATGCAGCGGTTAATTTGGTTAAAAATATTGCGAATGAAATAAAATCGTTACCTGGTCAATTTCTACAATGGGGAATGGATATGATGTCAAACTTTGCAAGTGGCATCTGGAAAGGATTCACTGGATGGGTCAAAGGAAAGATTAGTGGAGTCACAAACTTTATTAAGAAAAATCTGCATTTCTCTGTTCCAGATGAAGGACCGCTGTCCGATGCGGATGAGTGGATGCCTGATTTCATGGATTTATTAGCTACAGGAATTGACAGAAATAAGAGTCGAGTAGAAAGCCAAATCAAAGATTTACAGGATATCATGGATATTGGAATGGATCCTTCGTTTACCGATAACACGAATTATCGGTATGATCCAACGTTTGTTGTATACAACACTACAACATTGGATGGTCGTAATATCGCTTCATCTATGGAAAGAGTTATTGGATCTAGAAGCGTATCTAATGCTTATATGAGAGGTGAGGCATAGAATGAGTTCATTTGATATTTATTTAGATAATGTATCTTGCGTTCGGGAAAAGCTATATCCGGTCAGACGGCCTGATATAGTAACTCCTAAGCGCAACTACAAAGAATATGATATTCCTGGAAGAGATGGTAAGTATTTCGAAGATTTAGGCACTTATGACGATATTACATTTAATATCAATTTTAATTTTAAAGAAAAAAGAGAATACTTGAATAAAACTTTTAGAGATTATAAAAGAATGATTCGTAAATCTAAAACGCTTATGATGATGGATGATTCAGAAATTTTTTATAAAATCAAAAAAGTTGAATTTGGTGATATATCAAGAGAAAGCACAAAAGAAATTAATGCTTTTGTGGCCACGTTTACCTGTGATCCATACGGATATTTATTTATTGGCCAAGATAGATATAGTTGTGAAATGGTGCAGACAAATCCTTATGCACCATCTCATCCTACTTATATTATTAGTGGCGAAGGGCAATGCGTTCTTAACGTTAATGGAAATAAAATGACAGTTAATACATCAGGAACAATTTATATTGATACCGATAGATGCGTAGCCTATCGAGAAAATGGCGATTTGCAGAATGTCCAGGTCAGTGGAGATTTTGAATCTTTATATTTAATGGAAGGTTCAAATTCAATTACAGTTAGTGGCAATTTTAAGTGTGAAGTGATTCCAAACTGGAGGTGTGAACTATGATCCAATTGTATAAGCCTTTTAATAAAAGCTATGAAAAGAATGGTGATTATGTTCTACATCCATCTAGTTGTGTTATGCATGTTGTTTTGAATGGGGAATGGTCTGTCAAGTTAGTTCATCCGATTGATGATATTTCAGAAAATATCATTGATGGTGCGGTCTTAAAAGTTCCAACATTATTTAATAAAGACCAATTGTTTATTATTCGTCATGTTGACAAAGCGGATTATGATGTTCAGGTAACAGCGTATCCGATTTTTTACATGGTCAAGACAACACCGCCTTTGTGGGATACTCGATGTGTGAATATGAATGGCCAGGATGCGTTAAATACAATTTTAAGTGGAACTTCTTTTAAAGGAATTTCGGATATCACAGATATTTCTACGTGCTATTTCAATAAAATGAATCGTCTGCAGGCCATTAATGGGAATGCAGACAATACATTTATGAGTCGATGGGGCGGAGAAATCGTTTATGATGATTACACAATCAAGATCAACAAAAGAATTGGTTCAGACAAAGGTGCCAAGTGTGAGTTCGGATACAATTTGAAAAGCGTTCAGGAAGTCGTAAACACAGAAAATTTAATCACTAGGATATATCCACAAGCCTACAATGGATACGTATTGCCAAATGAGGAGTGTATTGATTCTCCTTATGTCAACAATTATCCAGATGTATATTGGAGTTTCATCAAGTTTGATGACGTAAAGCTAAAAGAAGATGCACAGGAAGATGATGCATCGAATGGAATCACAGTCTGCGACACATTGGAAGATTTATATAAAGTGTTGAGAAAAAGAGCAGCCGATTATTATAATGAGACCAATTGTGATGTTCCTAATATCACGTATAAAGTTGATATTGTAGATTTGGCAAGACTGGATGCTTACAAAGATATTAAGAACCTTGTTTCAATTGGCTTTGGTGATACAGTCCATATTAAGCATAGAAAGTTGAATATCGAAACAAAGGCAAGATTAATCGAATGTGATTACGATTGCATCTTAAAAAAATACGATAGTATGACTCTAGGTGATTATGAAACGAAGTACTTTGAAAATGCGGATAGTGTTATTCAGGCAGCACAAAAGGTAATCGACAAGAAAACATCGAGTTTGATTGCAGAAAAGATAAAAGGAATCATTGATGCAACTCAAGCCTCACTTTATGCTCAAAGAAATATTGCGAAGAAGATGGATTATAGAGCCATGAAGATGGAAGATTTAGATCCAGATAGTCCAACGTATGGAGCAACATGCTATGGAACTAGCGGTTTGGAGTTCTCTGACACAAGAACCGAAGATGGAACGGATTGGAAGTGGGGCAATGCGTTTGGCCCAAAAGGGTTGATTGCGAATGCGATTATTACAGGCATTCTTTCAGATAAGAGTGGCAACTTCTACTTAAATATGGATACCGGTGAGTTAGTCATGAATGACGGAACTTTTAAAGGGGTCTTGAACACCATAAAGGATATTAATGTTGGAGCAGAAATCAATATGCAGCCACGTACTGATGGGGTTGCGCAAGGATCTGTTTGGTCTGATATTAAGTGCATTGATTCAGATGGTACTCGATTGCCCGAAAGAATAGCATTTCGTTCTTTTAAACACGATGGCGAGTATCTATCGCATAGTGTGGCACTGATCAGTGGCGACACCAGCGTTTCGGTTAGCAATGATGGCACAATTTTACTTTCAAACGGTGACAATAGGTTTTCTGTGACCAAAAATTATGTTAGTATGGATACCAAAAATTCTAGTATATCCATTTCAGAAAGCGCTAGTATCATAAATTTAAACGGAAAACACGGACTTACCGGTACTTATACTGTAACGAAATCAATTACAGTTGAAGCCGGAATAGTAGTAGGGGTTGAGTAATATGGCTCAACCTTTTTCTGTATTCGTTGATACTTATAATGGCACAAGTCATGATATAGACGGTGCATATGGAGCACAATGTTGGGATGGATATGCATTCTACATGAAGTGGCTAGGCTACTCATATGCGAATTGTACGGCCACAGGTGGTGCTCAAGATATTTGGACTCAGCGCACTTCTAACGGAATGTTGAATTCATGTAATGTTGTATCTACTCCACAGAACGGAGATATCGCAGTTTGGGGTTCCAATATGGGAGGTGGTAAAGGCCACGTAGCCATGTACTACAATGGTCAGTACTTCGGCCAAAACCAAGGTAGAAGTGGTGGTGCGAATGGCGGACCATTTAATTTATTAGCGATTGGAACTGTTCCATTAGGCTATTTTAGACCGAAGTGTTATGCAAATGGTTCAGATGGAGAAAAAAAGCTGCAGCTAACATTGATTAATGGAATTGTAATAGATGCAAAATATGTATAGGAAGGAGTTGATTTGATGGAATTATTAAGAAACGGATTAAAGCTTATTGTTGTTCAGGGTTTAGATGATTCAGAAGGGTCCGTAAATGTGCCAGTGAAATTGGTTCATAAATCGAACGATCAATATGTTAATTTTACTGAGCAAGTGCATATTAGATATATAAATGGTGGAAAAGCATTTGAGGAAATTCTTCCTTCGAAGGATTCGGAATTTTATATTCCAGGAAAAGTGTTTATTGAATCAGGCCCAATTCAATTAGCCGTTCATCTGATCAATGGAGAAGTTGAACGTGTTACAAATGAATTACAGTTTGTTGTTAAGACAGCGCCTAATGGTAAAACTCTCGTTGATCCAAGTGAATTTTCGTGGCAGCAGCTAGTAGATCAGTATGTAAATGCGAAGTTAGATACATTTGCCGATAAAGCAGATATGAATGAATTCAAGGGTGATGTTAATGCAAATTTATCTAATCAAGATAAAAAGATTACAGATTTGCAGACTTCAACTAAATCAACACTTGATTCTCAGAATGCAAAAATCAACGATGCTTCTAGTACGCAGAACTCAAAAATTGCAACACTTGAAAGCCGTATGAACACATTCACTAGGCTTTCTGAAGGATCTACAACTGGTGATGCAGAACTACAAGATATTAGAGTAGGTGTTAATGGCACAACTTATGATACGGCTGGCAATGCGGTTCGTGGTCAATATAGTCAACTAAAGGAAGATTTAACTCACTACATTTACAAACCAACTTTAGAAGATAACAATAAATTTCCTCGTGCAAAAGATGGAAATGTTGAATGGGTGGAGCAAGGACTACCGACAGACGAACAGACAGCAAATGCTGTTAAAGATTGGCTTGATGAACATCCGGAAGCTACAACAACGGTTCAAGACCGTTCACTTACTATTGATAAAATGGTTATTGGAACACTTGGTTATGTAACTCCCGAAATGTTTGGTGCTGTTGGTGATGGGCTTACTGATGATAGTGATTCGATAAAAAATTCTATTTTATTTGCTTCATCGCACAATGTTCCACTACTTTTTTTGCAAAAAAGATACTTTGTATCAAAGGAAATTCATTTAAGTAATCAGAGCGGTATTGAAATTTACGGTGATGGTCTTGCCATGTATGATTTGATTTATACACTGCCTTGCATTATAAACAATAATGAATTTAATGGAGATAACATTTTTAAATTTGACAATTGCGGAAGTGTTCATATTAAAGGATTATCGTTGCAAGGAACATCAGCAACCAAAAATGGAATATATATTGGTACAAATACAGCATTATTTATTGAAAATTGTAACATTTCAAATTTCAATGTAGGTTTATATTTATTTTATCCATCCAGTATTAATAAATTTTATAACAATAACATTGGTCATTGCCACTGCGGTATTTATGGTCTTTCTGTTGGTGACAGTCAATTTGTAGGAAATTATATAAATGGCTGTGGTTTTGATGATGCATCGGAAGACCCATTTAAAGGAACAGGAATCTATCTTGGATTAGGTTCAAGTCATAACCTAATTAGTGGTGGGAAAATTGAATATAATGCAAAAGGTGTTTTTATTCATGCATCTAGCGGAATTATTATTAGTGATATAAATTTTGACCATAATAGTTTTTCTCATATAGTAGTAACAGGTGATAGAATAGATAACTTTATTGACTCTAAAAATATAGGAATTTATTCTAATTATTTTAGGAGTGGTGGCCTAGAAGAATATAGGTGTCATATCATGACTAAATCACAATTAGGAAATGTAGAATTAAGTATTGTCGGTAATACATTTATAAAAGAAAAAAGTAATGAAGAATCTGAAGAAAGCGGTAATTACGGACCAAAAGATGCAGTATTTAGATATAGGAGCGGAGATAATGGATTCACATTAACAGCATTTATAGCAAGTAATCAGATGACTAATGGGTCTCTTGGTAATGATTTATGGCTGGATGGCTTCAATGCTACGGTATATTTTTTGAATAATATAACTAATCTTAATAGATATGTTACAAACAATAATAAAGTTATTACTGGTCCTAAAAACTGGAACGTATTACTTGGCCAAAGAAACATCGATTTGACAACTATGGGTAGTGGTGATCATACTGGTTCATTTGTTGTGGATATCAGCAAATATTCAAACGCATACATAATTCCTTTAGGTGGAACTAACGGAAATGACTACAGATTTTGTGATACATCAATATTTGCCGAAAATAATACCGTATATGTTTACAGTAAGACATTATCAAGTGCATATGTAAGATACCTTATATTATATATTGAATAATCAACACAAGCAGACATTAGTTAACTAAATAAGAATTAAGTGTATTGAATGATTTTATAAGAGTCTAGAAATATACTCTTTTTTTACAAATTTAAAAGGAGGAATAAATATGATTGATTTTGCAGAATTAAGTAAATATTTTGTTTTGGTAGTTGTAGTAGCTTGTTTGATTGTTGGATACATTTTGAAAACATCATTTGAAAGCTTTCCAAATAAATACATCCCTACTGTATTAGCTTTTGTAGGATTAGTACTAAATCTAGCAGTAAGTGGTTTAACAATTGAAAATGCAATTTATGGTGCATTAATGGGATTAGCATCTACAGGTATGCACCAAGCTTTCACTAGATTTGTCGAAGGACAAACAGAAGAAAAATAGAATAGGTGGCTTGCATGGATTTTGTAATTACAAGCCAACAAATTATATGGATTTGTGGATTCATAGCATCCATTTGGGGTGTTGTTAAGATTTTTAAAGAATTAAAAAAACCGAGTGATGATTTAAAGGCTACAGTCAAAAGGCATGATGATTTATTACACAAGGATAACGAGCGATTGAACTCATTAGAAAAGATTACTTTAAATCAAGAAGGAATTAATCGCAAATTAGAAGAACATACTCGCATTTTATCAGACCATGACGATAGATTAGACGAAGATAAAGAAAGAAGCAATTTGTTACTTAAAGCTAACATTGCAATTTTGAATGGTTTATTGTCTGAATCGGATAAAGAAAAACTAGTCGAAACTAGAAATGAAATTCAAGATTTTTTAGTCGAAAAGAATTAGGAGGTATTAATGATGAATATTATTAAAAATTTAGTAAGTCCTAGCTTATATTATTGTAAATGTCCTTTTGACATGAATCCAACTCGCATTGTTGTTCATAACACAGCTAATGATGCTTCTGCTAGAAACGAAATTCAGTATATGATTAACAATCGAAATGAGGTTTCATACCATTACGCAATTGATGATAAAGAAATTGTTCAAGGTATTCCCGAGAATAGAAACGCTTGGCATGCTGGAGATGGTGGTAATGGAATTGGAAATAGACAAGGTATTGCTATTGAAATCTGTTATTCAAAGTCAGGTGGGGCAAGATTTGATGCTGCTGAATTATTAGCTGCTAAATTCATTGCATCAAAATTAAAAGAAAAAGGATGGGGAATCGATAAAGTAACTAAACACCAAGACTACTCCAATAAATATTGCCCACATAGAACTCTAGATAAAGGTTGGCAACGATTCCTAAAGATGATTCAAGCGGAATTAGGACAAACTAATCCAAGTTCACCAAGCACTCCAAGCACTCCAAGTGGAGAGAAGTATTCTACAGGTACTCCAATTTGCACAAATACATTAAGTACAAATTGTAATGGTACATCTAAAATCTTAAAAGGGGATTGGAGCGGTTCAATCGGTAAAGTTATTAAAGGTTCTAAATATCCATATCGTGTTGATCGTAATGGGGTAGCGATTGGATGGACAAATGATACAGGTATTGATACAGACCCACATACACCAGTAGGTGCTACACAATCTAATGCAGAAGCTATCGACCAAATCTTGCATGAAGGAAGCTACGTTACATCTGTGCATATGAAAATTGGTAATCAAGGCTTAAAGCAAATAGGCGATGATTTATGTTGCTACTTATCACAATTAGGCGGTTGGTTCCCAATTCGATTGGTCGACAAAGTGCCAAACTCAGACGGATATAATGACAATGTATTGCATACTACAAATGCAGTAGTCTACGTATCTAGAATCAGAGTCGATGCAGTGAATGTTCAAAAGAATATTGTCAAGATTGGTGGTGTTTGGGTTGATCCAACACCGTTAACAGAAATTGTATAAATAGTAAAAATAACACATTCAACTATTTTTTCGTATATTTAGCCTATGATTAAGTTCATAGGCTGTTTTTTTTATGTTCAAAAATGTATGCTCATAGCATAATGCTAGCATATACGCAAGCATAGGTAATGCTTTTCTTTTGCTTTTTTTGGATTAAATACCGACTTTTGGAAACTCTTCAAAAATTAAGATATCGTTTATATCTTGATTATATCTTAAAAGGAATAGATTCTATTAAATATCATTTATTCTCATGAATTCTGCACCTATATTTAAAGCACAAATTAATGTTATAAACGCATTATCTTTCTACGAAAAATTTACTAACTAGGTAAAATGTGCTTTATATAAAGCATAAATTGCACATTGAAGTGCTTTTATATCTTATTTATATCTCAAAAATTCAAAAAGCTAGATCTCTCTAGCTTTTTTAGGTTTTTAGAAGTTTGAAATTGCATTCAAAACCTCTTCCTCTTCTGTATCAATAAGATGGCCATAAATATCCATTGTAGTACGTATAGAAGAGTGTCCTAAGCGTTTTGATATCTTGTACATATTAACACCAGCCTCGATAAGATTTGAAGCATGTGAGTGTCTTAACGCATGAATATTGAATTCAGGAACTCCAGCTTCTGCACACAATTTGTTTTTTCTTGATCTCAATATTTCAGGATCCATGTGTCTATATCCGCCAAAGATGAACCACGACTCTTCAAATTCATCAAATGAAGAATAGTATTTCTTCAATTCATAAATAAACGATTTTGTCTTTTCATCAACCGCAATCTTACGAATTGAATTCTTGGTCTTTGGCGTCTGCCACTTACCACGAATATATTGTCTGCGAATATGAATGTATTTACCATCAAAATCCTCAAAGGTTAAAGATAAACATTCAGATACACGCATGCCTGTCATATACATCGTCCAAATTGCGTATGCCGTATCTTTCCACGCTCCCTCTCTAGTTGTTACTGCATATTCAAAAAGTGTCTTAAAATCACTTTTAGGCACGATTTCAAGCTTCTTAGCCTCCGTGGCCACAGGCCTTGTCAAAGGAGCCATCTTAAAAAATGGATCATTGATAATACCGTAGTATTTCTTCGCGAATCTAAAGATATTTCTAAGATTAGTTAATAAAGTCTTTTTGGTCGAATACTTATAAGATTTGATCTGTGGCAATTCAAAGAAGTTGTCTATATCCATATATGTAATCTTGGCCATCTTCTTATCATTAAGCGGAGACAACATATTCAGATACACTCTTTTCGTATCCAGTGTGGATGGTTTCAACGTTCTAGACTTAAATTCATACCATTTTAAAGAAACTTCATAGAAGGTTACGTTCTGGTCTCCAACAACCTTTAATTGCATAAAAGTAGATTCTGCAGCTATCGCTTCTTTCCTGGCATTGAACCATTTGGAATGTTTTTGAATACGATCTCCATTAAAATCAGTATAGTAACAACGGTAGCACCATTGTTTCTTTCCATTGTGTAGGCGCTCATAAATAGGCATTTAAATTTCCTCCGTTCTATGCTAAAATGAGCACATAAAAAGTTTGATGTGGTAGTCATCTTTTTATGTGAGAGTATTGGTAGTACTCTTAATCGTCCTGGATGTTGGTAGCATCCAGTACTTTTTTATTTACCTTTTAATTGCTTTGACTGCAGTTTTAATCTTTTTTTCTTTTCTTGCTGCAATTGCTTTATACTTTTTGTTGGAGTTGGTAACTCCTCAGGAGCTTTTCCACCTAATTCAATCATCGTTTTTCGAACTTGATGTCCAACTTTTCTATGGACAGCACAAGAACGTCCTTCGCCTTGAATATTATCATTCTTTAATTTTTCATCAGTTTGAGTGATTCTAAACCAGTTAGCAGCCAATTCAGTTGGACCCATGTAATCTAATATATCTTGATTTTTACTAAGGTTCTTTCTGGTCTTGATATCAGCCATATTTTCTCCCCCATAAAGTCCTTGATAACCAGCATTATTGAATTTCCCAAAGTTTGATACACCATGATCTTGAGCAGTGGTAAACAATGTTTTATTTGAATTTTTCACGTTTTCTCGTAGTGCCAGTCTTTTTTCATCATCAGACAACTTTTCAATATTATCTTCTAATATCTCTTGTTTTCTTGTTTGAATTGCAAAATACGATTGCCCTTGCGCTACTGCCTTTTTACGCGCATCTGCATTTTGAACAATCAAGTAACAAGCATATCTTGATAATTTAATATCTTCAATTTCGCGTTCTGTTCCTGAACCTATGAGGACCATTTTGTTGGCGTCAACGAAATGGTTTTCGATTACATTGCCACTTTTTTCGCATGCAATTTTTGCCTTGTTTATCACTTTAACAAAATTTCTCCATTCGTTGTATTGCAATATGTTTTGCAAATCTCTTGCAAGCCAAAATTCAACTCCATTTTTGGAAAGATGTTTTATATCGTCGAATTCTGTTAAATCAAAAATTGATTGTTGTATATATCCCATATTTATATTTCTCCTTTATTAAATCTTTCATCTGTATGCACTTAGCATCCAGGATTTTTTATTTTGCTTCACTTTTCAATTTTCTCAATATTTCTCCAGCGAACTCTGCGCCACTTCGATTAATTGAGATTTTAACTTCTCCATCAACTGTATTCAGTATTAAAGTTCCTGCTGTTAATGTTTTTTTGTAGAATACGTTCCTGATCTGACTCCAATTCCACTCTTTAAACTTATATCCAAACATATTTTTAGAACATTTTATCAGGCGCTTTTTAGTTGCTACAAAGCATTTTCCATTTACAGTAATGAATGGAAGATTAAGTCTTTCATCTGAATCCAACATCGCGATAATCTGTTCAAAGCATTTGACTGCATTTTTCTTAGAAATGCCACCAATCAACTCATTGTTGATTGAATAGAAATAAGCTTCCATTGCAATTTCATGATTAGTCATAATAAATTCCTTTCTTTCTGAATGATAAATCCAGAATTTTATTGATTTTATAAGATAAAATTGACGTTCGCACAAAGATTTGATAATATAGATGAGCACGTTTTTTGTTGACAACACACAAAACGCAATTTATAATTTGATTACAAAGAGGAATTCCTCTACATATCTCATCTACCATTAAATAGGAAGAAGGAGAATCGGAAGCGCTAATATATCATTAGCGCTTCTTGCATTTTATCTTGGAATAGATTCAGTTTTGATTTGTGTATGGTTTTGTTTCTTGAAATTTTCGTACTCTTTGATGAGTCTTCTTTTTCTAGAACTATATTCTATTGGATATCCAGTTACAAAATAAATATCACCATTTTTTCTTTCTTCTAAGATAATCATATAATCATTTTTGTCATCAAAACATAAAATTCTTTTTTTCAAACCTTGTTTAGAAAGAACTTTTGTCCATATTTTTAAATCTCTGTTGAAATAATTTGGAAGGCAATTAGTTGCTGTTATGCGTATTGGACATAGCTCTCTAGGCATTTTTTCATCTATTAAAGGATTATAGCTAAACGGGTGATTGCAAATAACAAAAGGAGATATGCAATCGCAATCTGAAGGTTTGTATTCTTTTGTAATCAAATGAAAGTATGATTTTTCATAACCATCTACATCCGGAAATCTTTTTCTATAAATCTCTATTTTATTGTAATAGTTTATGTGATTGAAAAATAGATTAATATAGTTTTGATAATGCGAATCTACTAAAAGTCTAATATTCTCATCGTTATATTCATAATTATCGAGCATTTAGAGGCCTCCACTGAAAAATATTGAATTTCTTTATGTATTTGGGAGTTGTTCTATTCAAAGGCTTATTTATTTTTTGCTCTATATAACGGACTAATTCCAATTTAGCTTGACTATTGTTAAGCCCTCTATTTTTATATGAAACAGCACCAATCAATAAATCTACTAAACCCATTAGTTCAATCTGATCAGAACGTACTAGTTGTATTTTATTAACAGTTGTATCATAAAATTTATACAGAGTTCCATTTAAAACATCTTTTAAGCTTTCTATTTTTGTACTACCACGTGTATCTTTTATATCAATATAGATATCGTAGCAAAAATCGACTTCAAGCATTTCTTTTAATACTAGGTAATATATTCTGTAATACAAATCATTATATGCAGGTAAATCATTTCCAAATATTAATTTATCTTTGTCTGAGGCTACGACTGCCCTGAAGAGCAAATTATCATATTCAAAAAATAAGTCTATTAATTCTTTGTACATTTCAATTTTGCTTTTAGACACTTTAACCCATTTGATTTCAGCGTATTTATACACATGGTGTTTTTGCTTGATAGATTTTATTCTTTTATTAATTTCTGACGCAATATCTTTATCACATGAAATAGCTCCAATAACCATTGCATTACTTGAGTCATGTTCTAAATGACAGCTTTCATCACAATAAATATTAATTTCTTCCATAAACTCCTCCATTTTATAATCAAAATCAAGATATAATTACATACCAAAATTACTTATTATCCTTTTTAACTCATTCTATTTCTGAATTGGTAGATCAGGTAAGTTAGCTCTCTCATCTTCTTCAACATTTTCTTTTTCAAAGCCACGATTGAAAAATAAGAATATCGAAATAAACGATAAAACACCTTGCACCGTTGAACAATAAAATCTTTCTGGAACAACTATAATTGCTACAAAATATAAGATGCACGAAATTAAAGTTACGATCCAGTTCTTCGATATAGCACTAACTCCAGTTAAAAAGAAGTTAATTACCATACAAATTGTAAATGGCAATAAATATCTCAATGCCAGCATTGCACCTAACTTTGCAAAATCATTTTTCATGCCAACAATTCCAAATAAACTAATAATTGCAAATATCAAATAAATAGCAGTCAATGCTAACGCAATATACATTAATACTGATCCAATTGTTTCTTTTTTCTTTTGTGTCATAATTTTTAACCCTCTCCCTTAAATTTATAATCAAAATCTAGATATAATTACTTATTATCCTTCATAACTCTTTCGTATTCCATCTGAGCAACTGTATCCACTGTGTGTTGGCCTTTGTCGTCAAGCCCTCTATATATATCTAAGTGTTCACGTTCGTGATCGGTAAGGATGTAAGAATCATTTCCTAGTTCTTCCCATCCCATAAGATATTGAGGGGTACATTTCAAAACCCTGGCTAATGGTGGAACAATATCGGTAGGCAATTTTTTTATACTTTCCGATTCATACCTCATCACAGTAGTTTTGTTAACTCCTAACGCATTTGCAACATCTTCCAATGTCAGTTTTAATTGTTGTCTTCTTGATTTAATTCGTTCTTGTATTGTCTTCATGTGTACAAACCTTCTCATTTCTAATCTAAGTATAAAAAGAAAATTGCAAAAAAGTAACAAAAATCGTTGACATAATGCAACACGGGTATATAATATTAATGAAGTTGCAAGAACGCAACATGAAAGGAAGGAGTATTATGAAAGTGAATGTAAAGTTGTTAGAAGAAGAAATGGATAAAAAGCATGTATCTGTATCGGAATTGGCAAGAATGAGCAATGTTGATAAATCTACTATAAGTAGATTATTAAACGAACAAAGAGCGTGTTCGATTGCTACAGCACAAGCTGTAGTACAAGCATTGGATATTCCGTCTAAAAAAGCAGGACTTATTTTTTTTAGCACCGAAGTTGAATAAATGCAATTTACAAATTGATTAAGTACTACCAATAACTACCACAGAAAGGATAAAAAGTATGGCTACCACAAAAACTAAAACTAAAGAAAAAGAACTTGAATTGTCTCCATTCGCAAACAACGGACATGCTACAGAGTACACAAAGATGATGCATCGTTATGCTGATCTAGATAAAAGAGAGAAGGCGGTGCGTAGAAAACAGCTTTTCGCAAACTGGATGTTGTTTGTGAGTGTTGTATTAGTGATCGGATGTGTCATTGGTACTGCATTCGTTTGTAGAACTATCCAGTCTATTGGAATCTAGAAAGGAGATTGTTATGAGGGGTATTAAAGTTGTATCTCGTCAGGAATATGACGAAGAAATTGAAGGTAAAATCCAAAAAATGACAAAGTATGCATATATCACGCAAAAAGACCTGGCAGAAATCATTGGCTGTAGCAGTGCGACTGTGAAAACCGAGTTGAACAAGTTGGGTGTTGAATCTAATTGCTTCGGATGGCCAACAATCAAGGTAATTAATGTTCTTGGCTTGCAGCCTTATTTGGACAACCTGATCAAACTGCGTAAGTCATGCAGGGCATAAAAAAGACCACTTCAAAGGAAAGTGGCCAATCAAAAAATAACAACTAAATTATAAATTATTTTCTCGGGTTCTGCAACCTGGGTATCACCACAAATCGACGTGATCCGCACTCGCTTTCTACTAATTGTATTTTTTGCTCTAGCACGTCAAAAAAAAGTTAATGGATTGTTTCTGTAACTTATTCTCCTTTAAAACAATGTTTACGCGGATTGTGGTATCTAGGTTGCAGGATTCGAGATAGAACTAGCAAGGAGAAAAGAATATGAGCACCAGAGAGGAAACATATTATTTAGTCAGTAAAGACTATTCAGAAATAATTAAAACTCTGAGCTCTAATGAATTGGCTAATTTATTGAATGTTAAACGGGAGAGCTTAAGCTATAAACTTGTGAAAATCAAGGACTTCAATGGATTTCCAATAGCTCAGGAGTAATGCCTATGGAACATGGCTATATTAAATTGTTCCGCCAAATTGTGGATTGGGAGTGGTATGACGACATCCCAACATGCAGACTGTTTGTTCACTTACTTTTAAAAGTAAATCACGCTGATCGCAATTGGCAGGGTAAGAAAATAGAAAGGGGTTCGTGTATTACAAGTTTTGCGAGTTTAAGCGCTGAAACAAAACTTAGCGTCGGACAAATAAAAAGAGCTCTAAAAAATCTACAAAAAACAGGTGAGATTAAAAAAATCTCAACAAACCAAAACACGCTCATAATCGTTACAAAATACGATGATTATCAGTGTTTTGCCAATGTCGACAACAAGCAAACAACAAACGAACAACACGAGGACAACATGCAGAAAACAAACGGACAACAAACGGACAACAAACGGACAACAACAAACAATAATGTAAAGAATATAAAGAATGATAAGAATAATAATAATTTATATTGTTCTTCTGACGAAGAACGAGAAACAAATCAAATTATTAAAACAATCATTGAAATTCTGAACATTGAAACGGAGAAAGAATTTTCTCCTGATGCCAAATTAACTAGAAAGTTGATTCATGATAAATTGAACGCTGGATATAGCTTGGCGGATTTCAAATGTGTTATTGAAAAAAAATGTGATGCATGGAAGGCTGATCCGGTGATGAAATCATATTTAAAGCCAAGCATTTTGTTTGGAAATAAGTTTGATGAATATCTAAATGAGTGAGGAAAAGGAAAATGAAATTTAATATAGAAACAAAGACATTGCTAAATGCAGTGAACAATGTTGCAAAGGTAATCGATAAAGTTTCTCCATTGCCTGCGTTAGCAGACCTAAAGATTTGTGTAGAAGAAAAGTCAATTGTAATTACTGGATCCAATGGAACAGCGACTATGCAAGAGATGTTGCCGATGGAGACAGGCATTGAAGATTGTGGACAAGTTTTAGTGGATTCTAAATACTTTAGTGAGATTATTAGAAAAGTATCTGGTCAAACAGTAGAAGTGGATTGTACGGATAATTTAATGCATATCAAGTGTGGAAAAGCCAAGTTTAAATTAACATGTACAGATGTTTCTGAATATCCAGAAGTAGATTTAAACACACCTGCAAACAAGTTATATTGTCCAATCGAAACGTTGCGTGAAGCATTCGAAAAAACATTAGTCTGTATAGCCAGTGGAGGACCGGTTGCAGTATCGCGCCCAATACTTACAGGTATTCATTTAAGTGTGAATGACGGTCAGGTTACAATTGTTGGTTCTGATTCGTATCGAATGAATCGATATGCGTTTATTGATATGGATTGTAAGGATACCAGTATTACGATTCCTAGACAGGCTTGTGTGGAATTTTTGAAAACATTCAATGATGAGGTTTCCGTTTTCTACGATGAAAACAAAATTCAATTTAAAACTGACAATAGAATGTATCAGTCGCAGCTTTTAAATGGAACATATCCGGATGTTTCTAGAATCATTCCAAAATCTTGTTTGTATCACGTTGAAATGGATAAGAATGAATTATTAGAAGCAATCAAACGCTGCGATTTTGTGAAATCTGATGGAAAACAAATTGTACATTTGTCATTTGGTACCGAAGAATCTCATGTCGATTCAAAATCTGAAATGATTGGAGAAACATATGAAGAGCTTGAAACGGTTGAATTGATGTCGGATCCAATCGAATTCAACTTGAATGGAAAGTATTTAAGAGATGCACTTGATGTTATTAATTCTGAAAAAGTTCAGATTACGACTCCAGGAATCGGAAAGCCATTGATTGTTCGTGGTTCGTGTGATGTTTTAAAGTTGATGAGTGTGCTTGTGCCTGTAAAGGCATACTAGGAGGTTTGTATGTCTAAGTTTGAAGAGGAATATAAGTCAATCAAGCAGAATCAAGGATTGAAAATAATCTGTGAATATTTGATGTCACGTAATGACATGGTTTCGAAGTTGGATAATCCTAAGAAGTCTGTCGACGGAATGTGGAATTACATTGTTTCTGAAGCTAAAAAGAAGGCAGTGAAAAACTGTGCAATCATCAGTGATGAAGAAGTGTTTGGTTTGGCCATTCATTACTACGATGAAGAAGACGTTGGCGGTGATGAAGAACAGCCTTCACATTTAAATCTTGAATCTGCAAAGGCAATCGTTAAAAAGAGTGTTGATCAAAAGAAAAAGCCTAAGAAAGAAGAATCGGAATGGAAGCAGGAAAGTCTATTTTAGAGAGATTGCAGACAAAGAAGCTTTCATGGCCAAAAGGAATCGAAGAATTCATTTTTTCAAAAATGGATTTATGGCTCGCAAAAGAGGCTTGTAGTCGAACTTATTTTGTCGAAACACTAGAAATGTATTACGGAAAGCTATTAAAACGAATATTTGGATTTCAATTGTTCAAGAATCCGAATCATTCGGTAGAACTGAAAATCCAGGAAGTGGCACGATACATAGAAGGCGAAAAGAAGTTTCTGGTTGGCAATCTGTATTGTGGAATGTTTGGTAAAAGGGTTGATTTCGATTATCCTTTGAAGTTTTGGATCAGTGACAGCAAATTGAATTTCTATCCGTTGAGGATGTATTCAGTTGAAGACTGGATCAAGTTATTAAACATTCCGTATTGCCAGTATCAGTCCGAATTAAATCAATCCGGTTTAGATTTTTTTGAATATGTATGTGCTTATCGTAAAGAACCGAAAATTGAATATCTTGTGAAGGCAGACTTGAGTCAGTTTATTTCAAGTCTTCGCGTTCTTGATCTAAACGAAAAGAGCTTGGACAAGATATTCAAGGTTGATCGTAAGTTCGTTCCGCTTCTTCCAAAGATGGATTACACACATTTGATGTTATGCAGGAAATATTCATGGGCAAATGAAAAAGAATTATTGAAAATTAGACATTTGAATTTCAAGCATATACGTAAGTATATGTGTCCAAGAGTATTGGAGTACGCATCGAAGATAGATGATTGGAACATAAATATTTATGAAGATTATTTGAATTTCGCGGAAACGATTGGAGCGGACATGAAGTCTTATAGAGTTCTAACACCATCGAATTTAGTAGAAGCACATAGTGCAGCATATAAGGCTATGCGTGCTACAGAAGGTGCCAGGTTTGAACAAGGGATTCTTGATAACTACGAAAAACATGTTGAGTTATGTTACTCAAACGGAAAGTATTTGATTCGTCCTGCTAAGAGTAATGCTGAATTGAAGAAGGAATCTGAAGTATTGAACCATTGTGTTAGAACCTATGCAGACGATGTATCCAAAGGATATACGGAAATCATGTTTGTTCGTTTAAGCGATAAACCGGATGTTCCTTTGTATACGTTGGAACTCAAACATAATGTTATTCGACAATTTAGAGCAAATCATAATGCAGTCCCTCCAGATGATGCATTTAGCTTTGTCAGGGAATGGGCGGATAAATTTAAGATAAATAAGGAGTTGATATCGTGATTTTAAGAGATTTAAAGAATACAACATTTAGACCCGTGGAAATCAGTGTTGTGAAAGACTATCAGGAAATTATGTTTTCAGTGAATGTAATTCATAGATTTCCATGTTTAAGCAAAGCCAAGAATTACTTTGGCAAAAGACAAATTGTTGAGATTGTAGACGATGAGTCTTCAAGAACTACCAGGATATTTCTTCAAGGCTAAGCCATGAATAAAGAGTTTCTAGTTAGCAAAGTTGATGACTTCATCGCATTCGAAACGGAAAATGAGAAGTCTAAAAATTCATTGGTTCATTATCGACAGGTTGTTGAATTGTTTGTAAATTCTTTTGAGGTCGATGATATCTGCAAGCTTGATATTATCGACTTTAAAAAGAATCTAGAAGAAGAGTATGCTCCGTCCACAGTAAAGAACTACATTACTATCGCAAATCGATTCATAAAATATTGCGAATTGGTAGAAAAGGATTTGGATCCAGACGAATTGTTGCGTACTCATCATTCAAAAATGACTCTGAAGAACATCAAGATTCAACAAGCTGCATCATTGGATGATGTGATTGAACCATCTGATTTTAAGAGAATGTGCAGAATGGCCAAACAATGTAATCGAATGGATATTTACCTGATCATGAAGATATTTGCATACACAGGCATACGTGTGAGCGAGTTAAGTTATTTCACGGTTGAAAACGTAAAGGCAAATTATATTACAGTCAAAAACAAAGGTAAGATTCGTGATGTTATTCTGAGAAACGATTTAAAACGTGAAATATTAAAGTATTGCAGAACAGAAAAGATAAAGTCAGGAAAAATCTTTTTTTTAACCTATAAGCAGATTTACTACCAGTTGAAGAAGATTGCAGGAAAGTGTAGAGGTATAAGCCTGGATAAGATCCATCCTCATGCGTTCAGACATATGTTTGCGATTAATTATTTGGATGCTGGTGGACAGGTAACGGATCTTATGGATATTCTTGGCCATAATTCTATACAGACAACGTCTTTGTATACTAGAACGACAAACAAAGCTAAGAAGAATATGTTGGAAAGCATGAAATATAAATAGGAGGACAAAGCAATGCCTAAAGAAGATAAATATTGGGAATATGACGAAATAGAAGAGAATTATAAGCTTCATTTTACAAGATTTTATGAAGATGAAATTATCGCAACTGTATTTGAAGATGAAGAGTTTTCTGAATTCTATGCAGATTTTGAACTTGAAAATGTACCAAAAGTTGAAGGTGAGCCTTATGTTTTAGATGCAGAAACGATCGAAGAGGCTAAATTGGAAGCAGAAGAAAAAATTCTTGAGCTTGTACAAGAACAAGCCGAATATTTGCAAAGTTGGATTCATAAGTTTAAATCTACTGATGATGAGGATTACACGATTGAAGAAAGGATAGACGGTCTAATCAGAGCATATCAAAGAAACATTGATGATAATTGCAAATATATTGAAAATACGGGAAATAATGTTATTGACCTTAGAAATGAAAATAGCTATTTTGAGCAATTCATTGAATCATTAAAGTACGCAAAGTCAGGAGAAATAAATGAATAATAAAGAATTGAAAAAAAACTTAGAAAAGGAAAGAAAAAAGCAAAGAGAAGATGCTATAAAAATAAATACTTTTATCAGATTAGATAAAAGCAGTGCTACTGAAATCGATAAACAAATTGAGCAAACTTATTTATCTTTGCAAAAGAATATTAAATTTGTCTGTACCAATAAAGACTTGATGAACAGTATGCTAGATGAATTAGACTACATTGTTTACGCATCGAAACTATATGGTGGAAAGCATGTTATGGAAGAATTAGATAATGGTTACAAAAATAAATTAATGAGTTAAAAGGAGAATAAAAATGGTGCGCCAGTTCGGTGTAGTTGATTTAGTTAGGTGAAACTCCTGACCT
>ERZ773187.628-NODE-628-length-33160-cov-6.242531_pt1 | contig 33160 bp, 33 predicted proteins | sample MGYA00511242_ERZ773187 | MGnify/ENA primary metagenome ERZ773187 (study PRJEB29015, sample SAMEA2737744) | human gut metagenome | biome: human gut; feature: human-associated habitat; material: faeces | place: China | collected 2012 ...
AAAAATCACGAAAGTGAGTTTTGAGTTACCATAGGCGAATCTTGCTCTAAGACAGGGAAACCCTGGTGTTGCAGTATAGGCCTTGCCATCAGAAAAAGAAGTGCTTCTATAAATAGGAATCCGCAGCCTTTATTTGGAATACACTTTCCAGATTTTTTTTGAATTTCTTTCAAAAACTGTATTCCAAAATGCCCTTCTGGATTCCTATTAGTAAAGGGGGATTGATCCGATGAAGCAGAAAGAGCGACTGGATGAAAAAGTGAAGCAGGAGCGAACGGAGCCTGACCATCACAGAAAAATCATTATTAAGGGCATCACCGTGTATGAATCGTTCCGACCAGAAGGCAGTGAACTGTGGGACTGCCTCTTGCAGAGTATGGGGAAACACTGAAAAAAAGATTTTTTAAAATTGTGCGCTACAGCTTGATTTTCGTGCCGCAGCTTGGTAGAATACAGACGGGTTAAGTAAATATGTGCAATCAAAAGCCATTAACTTTCTGGATTTTACCATGCGAATTGCGTGGAGACAGGAGGTTTAATGGCTTTGTTTTTTTATAAGGAAAAGAATAAGGACATACGAGCAGCAGCCTATCTGAGGTTGTCTATCGAGGACGGAGATAAGGCTGAAAGCAACAGCATCGGAAACCAGAGAGAACTTATCCGGGATTTCGTTGCAGAACGACCAGAACTGCATTTGGTAGGAGAATATGCAGATGATGGTTACACGGGAACCAATTTTGAGCGACCAGGCTTTACACAGATGATGGAGGACATCAAATACGGCAAAATCAACTGCATCATAGTCAAGGACTTGTCTCGACTTGGCCGTAACTACATTGAGATGGGAAAGTATCTGGAACAGATTTTCCCAATGATGGGGATTCGGTTCATCGCCATCAATGATAACTACGATAACGCAAACACTGAGAGCAGTGAATCGGATAGCATCGTGGTTCCCTTCAAAAATCTGCTGAACGATTCCTACTGCAGGGACATTTCTATTAAGGTTCGGAGCCAGTTGGATATGAAGCGGCGCAAGGGAGAGTTCATCGGTGGGTATGCAATGTACGGTTACTGCAAAGATGAACGGAACAAAAGCCGGTTGGTGGTGGATGAGTACGCAGCAGATGTTGTTCGTTCTATCTACCGCAGAAAATTGGAAGGCATGAGCGCAAAGGCTATTGCGGAACAGCTGAACAGCGAGGGGGTTCTGGCTCCCAGTGAGTACAAACGGCTGTGCGGACTGAATTATCACAGCGGCTTCAAGGCCGGAACTCATGCAAAGTGGCAGGCGATTCAGGTACTTCGGATTTTGAAAAATGAAGTTTACACCGGAACGATGGTGCAGGGTAAACGGCAGAAAATCAATTACAAGATTAAGAAAATCCGTGACGTAGAAGAATCCGGCTGGATCAAAGTTCCTAATATGCATGAGGCCATCATTCCACAGAAATTGTTTGACACCGTGCAGGAAGTTTTGAAGCTGGACACCTGTGCATCGAAAGGACAGCGGGCAGTCAATCTCTTTTCAGGTATTGTTCGGTGCGGGGGCTGCGGACAGAATATGGTGCGGCGCACTGTATCAAAAAATGGAAAGAAGTATGTTTATCTGCACTGCATCACAAATCATAACGGCCTGGGCTGTTCTTCACACCTTATCAGCGAAAGTAAATTAGCAGAAGTGGTGCTGGCTGCATTGCAGGGAAAGATTCAGCAGATCAGTGGACTGGAACAGCGGCTAGATGAAATCAACGAGATTCCAAAAAATCAACGCAGGTTAAAATCGGTAGAAGAGCACATGAAAATGCTGGAACAGGAAGAACAGAAATATCAGACCCTGCGCCGTCAGCTTTACGAAGATATGAGCAACGGCATTGTCAGTAAGGATGAGTATAAAGAGTTCAGCCGTTCCTTTAACGAAAAAGTCGAAAATATCCGTAAGGCAAAAACGGAAATGAACCGTCAGCTGAATAGCCTGAACAATCTGGATGTGGAACATTTGCCGTGGATCGAAGATTTTAAATCCTATCAAAACTTAACGAGTTTGAATCGCCGTGTTCTGGTAGAACTGGTGGAAAGCATTACAGTCTATGATAAAGAGCACATTCACATCCAATATCGCTTCGACCAGGAAATCCGCAATGTACTGGAATATTGCAACAGCATTCCGACAACAGAAACGGAGGGGAGTACAGTATGAAATGTGTAAGCTATACTCGGACGATGCCTTGGAAAAACCATGCAGGTGAACTGACGATTGCCGACCAGAATCAGCGTATTGCAGAATACCTGGCTGAACATAAAGAGTTCGATTTACAGAAAAAGTATTCTGACCGTAAGGGTGCAGAAAACGCGAGTGCGGCATTTGACAAAATGATTGATGATGGAGTGGGACGAAAATTTGACTGCATCATTGTAGCATCTATGTATTACTGTGGGCCTGGCTTCCCGGCGGCGCGTCAGTCAATCAAGGAAACTCTCTATGAGACAGGCGTGGATCTGATCGTTCTGGAAGAAGGACTGGATACCAGAACTGCCAGTCGAAAAGAGGTTGAGGACTATTTTGAGGAGAAACGCTGCGAGATGCACGCAGAAATCATGTTTGCATGGAGGAAGAAGCAGGGCGCAGGATTCCGGCTGACCAATTCCGTTCCGTATGGTTATATCCGCAGGAATGGTGAAAGCAACATGGTAAAGGATGAAGAGGTTGCTCCGTATCTGAGCGAAGCTTTTTCCAGATATGCATCGGGACAGAAGATGGGCGATATTGCAAAATGGTTGAATGAACAGAATGTCGAACCACCGATGAGGCACAAAAAAAGAATTCAGGGAAAACCATATGAGGGAGAATCTGATCTGTGGACATCGGATAATCTGAGGGGATTGTTCAGAAATCCAACATATACGGGTGCAACGGCAAACGGAAGCCGTCAGATTATTGCAGAGAACTGCCATGAGCCGTACATGACAAAAGAACAGTTTTATGCGCTTCCTTGCAATATGCAGCAGAGTGAAAACAAAATATCAACTCGGAAAAAATATAAAAAACCGAATCCTCTTGCAAAGCGCATCATTTGTACCTGTGGACGTCCACTTTATTGGCATAAGGATAAGAAAACGGGAGAAGAACTATTCTATTGCAGCTACTGCCGTGCTCACAAGGAGAATGGAAAGGAATTGAAAGCTCCGGCTGCATCTGTATATAAAAAGGTGATAGATGCTATGGAGGGAGAACATCGGGAAGAAGAAAAGATGTACTCCGCAATTCAGCAGGGAGCTGGCAGAAAAGCAATTGAAGAAGTAAGAGCTGATAGTTCGATGCAGATGAAGACCATTCTGGCTGAACTTAATATGGAACAGTTTCGCCGTGTACCGCTATATGAAAGCTATATGGCCGATGAAATCACGGAAGAACAGTATCGTGCTGAAGTGCTGGATTATGAAGAAGCTCATCGAAAGCTGAATGAACAGCTTACAGCAATCATGGAAAATACAATGGTATGGGAACGGGCATTGAGTTTGCGAAATCCGTGGATTCAGCAGATGGAACAATATAAGACCCCAGAGGCACTGGATCGTAATTTTGTGAAAAAGTACATTGAACAGGTCGTGGTTACATTTTTAGGCGATAAGCAGGCAGAAATCAGTCTAACGATGAAAACACAGGAATGGAAGCAGATGCTTGAACGGATAGAATTGGAGGGTACAGACAATGGCACGAAAAAGTAGAAAGAATTTGCCCCAACCGGAACAGGCAACGGTTTCAGTGCAGTTCCCGGAATTGGATGAAGAAAAGATACCAACTGCAATCTATGGACGGCTTTCGGTGGAAGATGATGAAGATAACGAAAGCATGGAAACACAGATTGCACTGGTGCAGGATTTTATTAACCGTAGCAGTGAATTGAATTATGTGGATACGTATTTTGACAATGGATTTACAGGAACAAATTTCAAGCGCCCGGCCTTTACCCGTTTGATGAACGATGTGCGGCAGAAAAAAATCAAGTGTATCGTTGTAAAAGACCTATCGCGTTTTGGCCGTAACTATCTGGAAGCGGATACTATATTGAAACTGTATTTCCATTTCTAGGTGTTCGCTTGATTGCTGTCACCGATCATTTTGATAGTACGCGCAAAGAGGATATGGAAAGCCTGGCTCTCCCGATTCGGAATATGGTCAACACCATGTATGCGAAAGACATTTCCAAAAAGGTGTGGACTTCCCTGCAGCGTAAAAAAGAAGCCGGCTATGCAGTCGGAAGTGATGCTCCGTTTGGATATATTCGGAATCCAGTGACAAAACGAAATGAGATTGACCCGGAAACAGCCTTTTATGTACAGTTGATTTTCCAGTGGGTACTGATGGGCGTAGCGATTTTTGAAATCGCCAGACGGTTGACCCTGCTGAAGGTTCCAACCCCACGGGAGTGGCATCGGAAAATTGTTGAGGGAAAGGAAGTCGTTACTTATAAAAAATGGGGCGAAACCTCGGTACGGCATATGCTGGCAAATCAAACCTATGTGGGAGATACCATCAACAATAAAAGTACACAGAGATTTTTTGCTGGGCAGGACAAACGTGACTTGTCGAAAGAGCAGTGGTATGTGGCAAAAAATACACATCCAGCTATCATTGCAAGGGATGATTTTGAAAAGGTGCAGGAGATTCTGACGAAGAATCAGAAGGTGTTCAAAACAGTAAGAGCTGAATCGGAACAGATTCGCACGGAGTATCAGAATGACCTTGCCGGAATGGTGTTCTGTGCAGACTGCGGCAGATCGATGGATTTTGATAGGCTTCCGCATGGAGCAGAAGAAAGTAAAAAGGTTTGTTACTATATTTGCAGAGCAAGGCAGGTGGATGATAAGTGCATCGGACACCAGATTACGGAAAAGTTGTTGAAAGCTCTGGTAATGGATCAGCTGCATCTGTTTATTGTTCGGCTTAGTGATAAGCGCAAAGTTCTGGAAGAGCTGCGAAAAACCGAAGATATGCAAAATCCTGTCTACCGTGCAAAAAGTGAGATTATGAGCCTGACGGATAAAGTTGGCCAGATGGCAAAGAAAAGAGAACAGCTTTATGCAGATTATGTGGCAGGCGTGGTGGATTCTGAAGATTATCAATTGATTCGGGAAGATTATTCCAAACAGTATGACGGCCTGCGAGCAGCACTGCAGAGAGCAGAAGCCAAAAAGGTGGAAGTAGAACAACAGATTAGAGAATATCTGAATATGACTTCCAACTTGGAAGAGCATCTGGATGATTTTGGATTTGATGCTCAGCTGGTAAAATCCCTTGTGCAGAGAATCGAAGTGAGTGCAGATAAGCGGATTCGCATTGTATTTGGATTTCAAGATGTGTTTGCGGACCTTGGAAAGGAGAGTGCGGGAAAATGATTGCAGCGTATCAGCGCATTTCAAGGGCAGACGGTGATTTGGGTAAAGATGGAAAAGACAAGAGCAACAGCATCGAAAACCAGAAAGAACTGATCCAGCGGTATATTTCCCACAAAGAGAGTCTGCAAAATCTGCCTGTGATGGATTTTGTGGATGATGGTTACACAGGCAGCAATTTCGACAGACCGGGCTTTCAGAAAATGATGGATGGTGTGCGCAGTGGCGAGATTGATACCATTATCGTAAAAGACCTGTCTCGTTTTGGACGCGATTACATTGGTGTGGGCGAATACATGGAGCAGATTTTTCCACTACTGGGTGTCAGGCTCATCTCCATCAATGACAACTATGACAGTAGCAATTATAATGGTACAACCTTGGGGATGGATTTGGTTGTCAGCAACCTGGTAAACACCATGTACTGCCGAGATGCAGGAAAGAAACTTCGGACAGCCAACCGAGTGAAGTGGCGCAAGGGTATTTCTACAGCGTCTGCTGCACCGTTTGGTTATCAGTTTGACCCGAATAGAAAAGGATCATATATCATTGACCCTCCAGCGGCAAAAATTGTCCGTCGCATTTTTGACCTTGCGATTCTGGGATTGGGAACGCGAGAAATAGCGATGGCATTGAATGATGAAAATGCTCCTGTGCCGAGTGTTTATAACCGGGAGCATAAGGCGTATGGAAAAGAAACGACTTACACGATTGCACCTGTGATTCTTTGGGATAGTTCTCGCGTCTGGAAGATTCTCACGGCTTATGTGTACACCCGAGCGATGGTTCTGGGAAAAAGTCAAAGATTGATTTCCGGCAAGAAAATCATTCGCATTGTTCCAAAAGGGCAACAATACATTACGGAAGGAACCCATGAAGCTATCGTCAGCCGGGAAGAATTTGAAAAAGCGCAGCTTGTCATAAGAAATAACGGACATAGAGTAGTGATGGGAAGCGTGGATTTTCCCCTTAAGGGAAAAATTCGATGCGGTAATTGCAGACGAGTCCTGGGATATGACTACAAACAGGCTTCTCCCATATTCTGGTGCAGAGAGGGAATGGAACTTATCGGTCAGACCCAATGTTCATCGGAAATATATCAGGCCAGTGATATTGAAAATGCAGTGTTTCAGGCATTAAAAAAAGAACTTTCTCTATTGGACTCACTCTATAGTGATATTAAAAAGGAAGAACAGAGCTTAAAAGAAGCCAGTAGAAAGGCAAGCCGCCGAAAAACTTTGATGGAGCAGGAACTGAAAAATCTGAAAGGTGAGAAGATGCGGATGTATGAGGAGTACGCGGCAGGAACGCTCTCCTTGGACAATTATAAGAGCAAAAAACTGGAATGCGATAGGAAGATTACAGAAGTGCAGGACAAAATCGAACAATTCAAAGCGGAAGAATCTGTCAAGAGCGTTGTTCCAGGGACGGTGCGGGCAGCAGCAGAACAGGCAGAAAATTTTCTGCACGGCACGAGACTTACGGCAAGCATGGTGTCAGCCTTCATTGAAAATGTTTATGTGCATGAGGGTGGGCGTATCGTAGTACGGTTTAAATATGAGCAGAGTATACAGGATGCCGTGAGAGCATTACACACAGAATGAATTTCAAAAAGGCGAAGTTGCCCATGATACAACATCAAAGAGTATGGTATAATATGGGCAACAGACCAACCGGAAGGAGAAGGACGAAATGAGTATAACCCGAAAGCTGGCAAAACGGATATTGACCTTATTGACCCTGCCGCTACTCGTCGTAGTATGGCTACTGAAATGGTTCGTGACGTTCCTTCATTGCTGTTCGGCATGGATATTCTATCTGCTGGGCAGTGTGCTGCTGGCAACAGCAGTGCTTTCGTTCCTGATGAAACAATCGCAGGGGATAGAAGCACTTCAAATGCTGATTGGTGGATTTGTGATTTTTATGATTCCGCAGGTGGTCGGCAGTGTGGTGGTATTTTTGGAACTGGCAGCAGCAACGATTCGGCAAGTATGGTACATATAAGGAGAGGTGAAACCTAGAAAATGAAATTAGCAGCGATTCATCATGTGGCAATCATCGTTTCAGATTATGAGAAATCGAAAGACTTCTATGTGAATAAGCTGGGATTTGAGATTGTACGAGAAAATTTCCGTGAAGAACGGAATGACTGGAAACTGGATTTGCGTGTTGGTGAGGGTGCTGATGCGATTGAGCTGGAGATCTTCGCAGAGCCGAACCCACCTAAGCGCGTGAATCGACCGGAAGCCTGCGGACTGCGGCATTTGGCGTTCCGGGTGGATGATGTGGAAGCCACTGTAGCAGAACTGGAACAGATGGGGATAGGATGCGAACCGATTCGATTTGACAGCTACACCCAAAAGAAGATGACATTTTTCTTTGATCCAGATGGGTTGCCGTTGGAACTGCATGAATAAAAAACAACGCCCTCATAGTTGAGAGGATTCGTAAATCTTCTCGGCTATGAGGGTGTTTCATTCCATAGGAATGGGAAAGTTATAGATTGAAGGGCTTAACTAGCTACTGAGCAGCTATGCAGAAAAGTGATTGCAGCGACTTCTTGGTCTAAGGTAGATACCGAATTTCAGCTACCACAAACGAAGGCCCACATAAACCACAGACAGCACCCAGGAGGATTCGAGGGTGCGTCTGTGACTTATGCGGGTTTTATTTTGCGATTTTACGGATAGGTGTTAAATTCCAAGGCTGACAAGAGTGGCCTTTAACTCTTTTGCCATGCGAATAATGACAGTCTGTTCAGTTTCATTACAGTCCAGCAGCAAGCGGTGAAATTCGGAGTTTGCAGAGGAAGAAGAATGTTCAAGACAGTCGAGCAAAAGCTCATCCGCGGAAACGGATAATGTGTTGGCAATCTCGACAAGAACAGAAAGGCTTGGAACCTTTGTGCCATTTTCGATTTGGACAATGTATTCACGACTGCAGTTGACTTTTGCGGCAAGAGCTTCCTGTGTCAGAGTCGATTTTGAACGGTAAAAGCTGATTCGTTTTCCTAGAGAAGTACGATTTACGGACATATAGCGATCTTCCTTTCAAATGCCCGCATAAGATACTTTAATTATTTGACTTATGAAAAAATGAATCAAGAAAAACCAAAAGAACGATCCGCATAGAAGTCAGAATTTTTCTTTTCCCTTCTAGCGGAGGTGGCTTCTGAGGCAAAAATGTGAACCAGTAGTTCACATTTTAAGGCACAAGTGAACTGCTGGTTCACAGAAAAATATATCTGACAAGTGTATAATAAAAGCGTGAAATCAAACTGAAAAAAAGTGAGGAAAACGAAATGGAAAGGCTGCTGACACTGTATAGCGAAGTTCAGTCAACGGATGTACGGTGGCTGTGGTATCCCTTTATTGCAATCGGGAAAATTACACTGCTGCAGGGTGATCCTGGAGATGGGAAATCGACTATGATGATGAATCTGATTGCCGAACTTTCAACTGGTGGTAAGACTCCGGATGGCTGTAAGATCGGTGCACCGCAAAAAGTGATTTATCAGTGCTCCGAGGATGGCGTTTCAGACACGATTAAGCCCCGTCTGGAACGCTGCGGAGCAGACTGTAAGAAGATTGCTTTCATCAACGAAGAAATTTATAACGGCCTTACATTGGACGATGAGCGCATCCGTCAGGCAATCATTGAATTTCGACCGCGATTGGTTGTGATCGACCCGATTCAGGCTTATCTTGGCAGCGATTCGGATTTGCAGATTGCAGGCAGGGCACGGAAACTCATGCGCCGTCTTGGAATGTGGGCTGCTGGCTACGACTGCGCCATCGTTCTGATTGGTCACCTTAATAAAAAAGAAGGTTCCAAAGGGTTGTACCGTAGTTTGGGAAGCATTGATGTTGTGGCAGCAGCACGAAGTGTTCTGCAGGTGGAACGGGATACCGAGAATCCTGATATAAGAATTGTACATCAAATCAAAAACAGTCTTGCGCCTACGGCTGAGGACATTCACTTTTCCATTTCTGCCGAAAAAGGCTTTCAATGGATGGAATGCAGGCCGCAACTTATTGAAAAACAGCAGCAGGATATAGAACTGAGATTTGATTCTGAGCAGCAGAAAGCCGTCTATTGGATCAAGCATTTCCTTGAAAAAGGCGATATGAGCGCAAATGAAATATATTGCCGTTTGGACAATGAGGGCATCAGCAAACGAGTGGCACGAATGGTAAAAACAGAAATGGGAATTCACTGCTACCAGAAAAAGCGAAAATGGTATTGGAGTGTTCAGCCGGAAGAAGGTGTTATGAATGGACCGCAAGTATAAAGTAGGCGGCTATGTGAAACTTGCAAAACTGTGGGAACGCTCCAAGGATGCAGCAGTAGCCTATCATAGTTCCTATTACGCTGAAAGGTTCAGAGATGATGTGGATAAAAGGCTGGTTGGTGTCTATATTGACATCACAGGGAATAAGGAAATTTACAAACGCCCGGAAATGGTACATCTGCTTCAGGACTGTAAAAAAGGAATAGTTAATCTGATTTTCTCGCAAACAAGAGCCTATCTTGCGGCGAATACCTGTGATTTCTGTTTCCTGTTGAAATATCTGTTTGACATACCGATGCGAGTGGACGTTGTTACGGATGATGATGACCAGAGAATCGACACCATTCTTGATGTTGATAACCAACGGCAAAGTCTGAAAGAATTAGCCGAAAAATACACATCAATCCGTGAGAAAGAATATCTTGCATGGAAAGCACGACTAGAACATGAAATGGAAAAGGCAGATGGAAAATGAATGAAGGACAGTATGATTCAAAAAATGTAGAACATATTTCAATAGAAAATATCGAAGTTGTGTCCAATGGAATGGATTGGAAAAGCAGGCATTTGGAAGCTGAAAAGAGAAAAGCCGAAATCCGCGACAGAATCCATAAGCAGACTGAACAGGGCCAGAAATCAGCAAAAGATTATTTCCGCCCTGCAAAGCCGACCCCATCAATCTATGACAGTGACCTAAAACGTGTGGCCGTTTATGCCCGTGTCAGCACATCTAGCGAAGAACAGATTTCCTCTATTGAAAATCAAACTCTATACTACACCAAAAAGATTGCAGAAACGGAAAACTGGAATCTGCAGGATATTTACAGTGACGAGGGAAAATCGGGTACTTCACTGCGGAAACGGGATGCGTTTAAGCGAATGATGCGAGATGCCAAAGACCAGAAAATAGATTTGATTATCTGCGCCAGCATTTCGCGTTTTGCCCGGAACTTTTCGGATTGCATGACACAGATCGCAGCTTTGAAAACCATGCATCCTGCACATCCCATCGGTGTGTACTTTGAAACAGAGAATATCTACACGCTGAATCCAAGCAGTCAATACAGTCTTGACATTCAGGCTCTTTTGGCGGACTGGGAATCGGGCAATAAGAGCCGCCGCATGATCCTTTCGTATGACCAGCGTATTATGACAGGTCAGTACCCGGTGGCTGACCTGATGGGGTATCGGCATACGAAGGATGGACAGCTTGTGATTGAGCCGGAAGAAGCAAAGACGGTACGTTTTATCTTCCTGGCATTTATTCAGGGCTATGATTACGAACAGATTGCAATGATCCTGACACAGAAGAAGCGCAGCACCCTGCGCGGCAGGCAGGAGTGGAATGGCATGATGGTGGCTAACATCATGAAAAACGAACGTCGCTGGGGTGATCTGGAAGCTCGGAAGAGCATTGTGGTGGACTACAAGTTGGGCAAGGTCACAAAGAATAACGGAAATCGCTGCTCTGCCTACGTTCCAGAACATCACGAAGCGATTGTTTCGCCGGAAATTGCACGGGCTGCACATCTTGTGGCGTCCAGCAAAAAGAAGTGCGGGGTGCAGGATATTGTAGTAATCCAGCAGGGAGCATTGAAAGGATTCGTGGGCATCCATCCGAACTGGAGTGGCATCAATGCCGAAAGCATCCGCAGCCTTTGCCTGAATGCCTATCTGCCGGAAGAAGTGGTCGAACTGAACGATATGACGGAAATGAGGTCTGGAAAGAAGTTGGATATGGCATTGTTATCTGATTATCTGACGGTTTCAGGTACTTGCTTTATCAACCAGAGCAGCCCGGTCATAACAATCTCAAAAAATGGAATCCGTTTCAGCAAAGCGTGTCATACCCGCTTGGACGACTGCGAGCATGTGGAACTGCTCTATCATCCGATTCTGCAAGTCGTGATCCTGCGAAAAAGTAATCGTGACGCTTCAACAGCAATACATTGGGAAAATAAGGATAAGATTTGCAGCAGTTTTTCATCCAGGGCGTTTTCAGGGGTGATATTTGAAGCAATGAACTGGAAATGGAGTTGTCGTTACCAGTGTCGTGGTATCTGCCGTGGAAAGGAAAATGCAAAGTTCCTAATTTTTGAATTGGATGAGTCCCGGATTTTGATTGGTAAAAATCAGTATGAACAGATTGAAGGTCGTTCGATAGATCTGAAATGTCGGCTGTATCGGAGCAAGTGGATTCAGAGCATTGCGGCCAGTGATGTGATGAAATTCGGTCAAGTCGTAGAAAATCCCATGATTGGCGCGATTCCGAGCAGAAATGAAGTTCAGCGTGAACTGGATGACCTTTTAATGTCGATGTAGGAGGATTTGTGAAATGGAAGAAAAAAGCAGGGAGCAGGAACTGAGTGTTCGGGAAATTTCCTTGATTCGTGAGTTGACACAGATACGAAAAGAACATAAAAGAGAACTGGAGTACGAAAAATTTGATGGTTATGAGCTGCCGCCGCGTACACAATTTTCTATGCTGAATAAGCCAGCAGTGAGCATAAAGTATGGCGTTATGAAATTTAATATGGCCTGCATCCGGCTTTTTGAAGGAATCAAGTATGTTCTTCCGATTCTGCACCCAAACAAGAAGCGGCTTGCGCTGATTATGTGCCCAGAAGAGGACAGCGCATCTGTTGAATGGGCACGGCAGAAGGACGAAAACTGGGTGAATAAGGATATTACCTCTTTGGAATTTGTGGAAAATATCTTCAAACTCATGAACTGGAACCGAGAATGTCGTTATAAAGTGCTTGGACGGGTGGCTAATTCTGATCAGGGCCTTTGTATGTTGTTCGATTTGGAAGAAGCAATCATGTTCACACCGAAGCCACAGGAATATACGGACCCGCTTACTGGCGAAATGAAGAAAAAACAGATAAAGTTCTTCCCAGATGTCTATAAGGATCGGATCGGGAAATCTTATAATGATTACATCTCTGGTCATCAGATGAATCTGTTCGAGGATTTTATTGGGTATCAGGGCTCTGCTGTATTGGATGAGCCTGAACAGAAAACAGATACTATTTCAGTACCGATACCGCAATGTGAAGAATCTGAAAATATACCTTTGCCAGATTTGTCGGAACAGCCTGAAAATGTACAACGACCGGGCAGTGAGGTTGTTGAGAAAGGAATGCTGACATGAGTTCTGGACGAATTATGAATCTGATGGTGACGATTCCGGCAGAAAGCCGAAGAATGAATGTGGGAAAGGATGTTATTCGTGTCCTTGGGAGTCCGACCTATATTTGTGTTTTGCAGAGGAAAGATCGGAAGTCTATTGCGATTACTCCGTGCACCGCTGAACATCCCATGTCCTTTAAGGTTCCAGACAGGCTGTTGACCGATGGGCAGTGCCGAATGATGATTAACGGAATACAGTTCATTCAGGCGTTGCTGGAGGCAAATGAACTAGCTGTAGGAAAGGATCATCAGTTTAAGGGGAGATATGAGGCTGAGAAAAACGCAGTTATCATTTCACTTGAAAAAGATGAACGGGAATGGTAGTCAAGGCGGGAAGAATCTTGAATATAGGTATTGCTCTATTGAAATATTATGCTGAATTATGCCGACTTAGATTTAAACCAGGGTGGGCAATATGGACAAATCTATGCAGAAAAGTTTACATCTGTCAGCTTGATATGCAAAGTGTTTTATGGTAAGATGAAAACACAATAGGGGTAGTATACGCTCCCGTTGAACCTGCTGTAAGGAAGTGAATGCCGATGGAAAATCAGCTTGCTCATGCGATAACGCAGACGGAATATGATTCGAGTTATGATAAGGCTGCCAAGAAGCTGCTTGCCAACAAACAAATTCTGGCACAGATTATGAAGAACTGTGTGAATGAGTACAGTGCCTGTTCCGTAGACGAAATTGCAGAGAAGTATATCGAAGGAACGCCGGAAGTGGGCACGGTTGGCGTTCATGTTGATGATACAAACAGACCCAAGAAAACTTCTGACGTAATTGTCGGAAGCAATAATGAGGATTCTACGCTGACGGAAGGAACCATCAATTATGATGTTCGGTTCGATGCAATCGCACCAACATCAGAGGATTCTACTGCACAGAAAGATGTGATACGTCTTATTATTAATGTGGAAGCGCAGACTGCTTTTAATCCGGGATACCCTTTGACAAAGCGAGCAATCTATTATTGCAGCAGGATGATCTCCGCACAGCATGGTCCGATATTCACGAACTCGGAGTATGGGAAAATCCGAAAAGTGTACTCTATCTGGGTTTGTACACACCCAACCAGGGAGTTCCAAAACACTCTGATTCGTTATTCTATCCGACCAGAGCAGTTGATTGGAAACGCTGTTGAAAAATCGGAAAATTACGATTTGATGAGTGTTGTAACGATTTGTCTGGGAGAACCGGGCACAGAAAACTATACAGGTATTGTGAAATTTATGGATGTGTTGCTCTCTTCATCCAGAGCAGCTACAGAGAAAAAGAAAATTCTTGAAGAAGAATTTGGTGTTGCAATGAACGAAGAACTGGAAAGAGAGGTGCTTGTTATGTGCAACCTTAGTCAGGGCGTAAAGGCCGAAGGCATCAACATTGGTGAGATGCGGATGTTGGTGCAGCTTGTTCGAGACGGTGATTTAAAAATAGAGCGCGCTGCTGAAAAGGCAAAAATGACAGTGGAGCAGTTTAAGAAAGTGATGGAAAACACTCCGCTGCAGGCAGTCTAAGAGAAAATCATATAGAGTAACAGTTAAGCCCTACAAGGCTCAGAGCGGTTCGATACCGACTGAAAGCCTTGTAGGGCTTATTTTTTTGCTTTTTTTCAAATTTATTTGTAAAAAATGTTGTCCAAGACTTGACATCGGCCGGCATTGATTGGCAGCGCGAGAAATGGCAATCAGGACTTGGCTCTAAGTTTATCCACCAAGGCGAAAAAAATGCTGTGAAATATGCGGACGAAATTATCGTTCTGAGCAAGGGTGTGCAGGACTATTTCAAGGAAACTTATGGCAGAGAAACGCACTTTATCCCTAATGGCGTGAATAGACCGCAGATTCGGGAAGCAAATTTGATTACAGACAGGTTCGGGCTGAAAAAAGACTCCTACATATTGTTCCTCGGGCGTTTGGTGCCGGAAAAGGGAATTCGATATCTGGTCGAGGCCTTCAAGAATGTCAAGACGGATAAGAAACTGGTCATCGCAGGCGGCTCCAGCGATACAGATTCCTTTATGGCCGAGCTGAAAGAACTAGCGAAGGGTGATGATCGGATTCTCTTTACCGGTTTTGTTCAGGGAGCAATGCTGGATGAACTATACAGCAACGCTTACATTTACACGCTGCCGTCTGATCTGGAAGGAATGCCCTTAAGTCTGCTGGAGGCAATGAGCTATGGCAATTGCTGTTTGGTTTCCGACATTCCAGAGTGCGCAGAGGTTGTGGAAGATAAGGCATTGATCTTTAAGAAATCGGATGTGGATGATCTTAGAGAGAAGTTGCAAAATGCCTGTGATTATCCGGATAAAGTTATGGAGATGAAGAAGCAGGTTGCTGATTTTATCTGTGAGAAATCAACGCATCTTATAGCCGTGATCTTTCCGCTAAAATCGCAGCAGCCGACCATGTGATGCAGAAGAAAGGAATGTATCTCGGAGGATACCGCCCGTTTGGATTCCTGCCGGACCCAAATGACTGCCATAAGCTGATCCTTGACCCGGTAGCCAGTCAGTATGTACGGATGCTCTTTGAACTGGCATTGCAGGGCAACAAAACAGGAGTCATCGCAAAAATTCTGAATGAAAAGCAGATTCCGACCCCGGCAGCATATCATGTGGCGGAAAGCCATGTGTACAGCGAGCAGAAAGCATGGGATCTGCAGCGCAGCCATTGGACAAGTGGAACGGTTTACCATGTTCTGAAAAATGAGAAGTATAAGGGAACCTATGTGGGCGCGAAATTCATTATGCCGGTTCCCTGTAAGCATCGGGTTCTGCGCGCTCCTTTGGAACAGCAGGTACGTATTGAGGACAGCCATGCCGCCATTGTGACCCCGGAAGAATTTGAACAGGCACAAAAGGTCATTATGCTGCAGCACGGGAAGCACCAGGCCGGGAACTACACAAAACACCAGTATCCCTTGAAAGGCAAGGTCTACTGCGGCTATTGTCAGAAATTGATGAAATATCGTGTTCTCAAGAAACTTGGCCCCTCTTTTAACTGCAGATTTTCGGCCACAGCGGTGGACAGTCCCTGCAAGCGAATCCCGATCGCTGAGGAACTGCTGGAAGAGATTGTCCGAAATGCACTGACAGCGCAAATAAAACAGGCGGAGCATATACTGGAAATTCTGCACGAACGGGAACGCAAAGCGTTGATCTGCTTTTCCGCACTGGAACGGCAGGAAGAAAAGCTGAGTGCAGAAAAGGCAGAAATCGTAAAACAGCGCGTTGCACTGTATGAGCAGTATGCCGACGGAAACATGAGCAAGGAAGAATTCATCCGACAAAGAGATGCCTACAGAGCACAGGAAGATGAAAGAATGGGGCAGATTCAACGACTTCGTACCGAGAAAAATCAAATTTTCCTGCCTGTGAAAAAGGATACGGATAATTTGCAAGCCATGATGAATACGGTGGGAGAAGCAGGCGATGTGATGCATTTGTCACAGAATGTGGTGGAAACCTTTATTGACCGCATTGAGGTTTTCAACGATGAACGTGTGAAAATCCATTTTACATTTGAAAATGTGTTGGCAGACTATGCCGAATGAGTCGTAGCCAGAATCAATGCAGTAAGCAGAGTTTTTCTTGTAAGAACATGAGATTCATGGTATCATAGAAGCAATAAAAAGTCTGTGTGTGGCTACGCGAAAGGAGCAGCAGAGATGAAAAAATTGAACATCCCAGTTGGTATTTCGGACTTTGAGAAGATTCGGAACGGTGGGTTTTATTATATTGACAAATCTGGCCTGATTACGGAAATTTTGGACGAAAAAGCAGAAGTGACACTTATCACTCGACCACGGCGTTTCGGTAAGACGCTTGGCATGAGTATGTTAGAAAGCTTCTTTGACATCCGTAAAGACAGCAAAGAACTGTTTGATGGGCTGGAAATTGCAGAGCATCAGGCATTATGTGATGAGTGGATGAATCAGTATCCTACAGTCTTTGTTTCATTTCGACAGGTAGACGGTCTGGATTTCACTGGGGCATACGATATGCTCACAATGGTGATAGCGGATTTGTACAACAAACATCTTTATTTGCTAGATAGTAAAAGTGCTACAGAATTCCAAAAAACAGCGTTTGAGCATCTTGCACATGGCAATGGTTCTATAAAAGAAGTTAAGAGCAGCCTTATGCTTTTGACAACGATGATGCAGAGCTATTATGCAAAGCCTGTAATTCTTCTTATAGACGAGTATGATGTCCCTGTAGCAAAAGCGAATAACAACGGTTATTATAATGAAATGCTCGATGTTATGAAAGGCTTGATGCAGGCCCTAAAAGACAATCAGGCACTTCAGTTTGCAGTTGTTACGGGCTGCTTAAAGATTGCGAAAGAAAGCATTTTTACGGGAACAAATAATTTTGTATCGGATACTATCACAAATTCTCGTTTGAACGAGTATTTCGGATTTGTACAGAGTGAGGTTGACCAACTGCTAAAGGATGTTGACCTGACGGAACAGGCTGACAATATCAAGAAATGGTATGATGGATACCATTTCGGTGACTTTGATGTTTACTGCCCGTGGGATGTAATGAATTATTTGCTGGAACTGCAGCGCAACCCGAAAGCTAAGCCTATCAGCTACTGGAAGAACACCAGCGACAATGCAATCATCCGTTCCTTTATTGACTATGCGGGGAGTACAATCACAAATAAACTTGAAACCCTGATGGCTGGTGGCTGCATCGTTCAGCGTGTGGATGAAAACCTGACCTATAATTATCTACACTCCTCGGAAGATAACCTCTGGAGTATGCTGTATCTGACAGGGTATTTGACCAAGGCACGTGAAGAGGATTATAAGGGTGAACTGCCGGACGGGATGGTTGCTCTGATGATCCCGAATGCAGAAATCAAAGAGATTTTTGAAACGACAGTTATCAAATGGTTTGATGACAGTACGAAGAAGTGGAATCGAAACGTTTTATTTGATGCGGTCTGGAAAGGTGATGGCGATGGCATTACAAGAGAGATGAATGCACTGCTCCGGCGTACTATCAGCTATCATGATTATAGGGAAGACTTCTACCACGCTTTCCTTGCAGGCATTTTTACAGGTGCTGGATATATGGTGGACTCCAACAAGGAGCATGGAGAAGGCCGAAGCGATGTAGTCGTTTACGATTCCGTTAATGCCCGCGTTGCAATCTTTGAAGCAAAGTACACGAAAGTACTGGAAAATCTGGAGAGCGAATGCGATATGGCTCTGCGGCAAATTGATAATCGGATGTACGCGAAGGAATATGAGGACGACTACGATCAAATTCTTTGCTACGGTATTTCGTTCTTTAAGAAACGCTGCATGGTAAAGAAAAAATAAGTTGTCCTTAATCTTAAAGAGTTATAAAGTGAAGCTCGCATAAACTACAGACAGTACTCAAGCTTGTTCGAGGGTACGTTTGTAGCGTATAGAAAACATTCCTTTCTTACGCCCGCATAAGACATTACCATTATTTACGCTTTTAGTCGTAATAACAAGAAGAGAATAAAGAGTTCAGAGTACATAAGTGTTCACCCTCATCAATCGTGTATTCTGAAAGCAAAATGTAAACCACCTGTTTACATTCTGGAGCACGTGTAAGAAGTTTATAACGGCCTTACATTGGATGATGAGCGTATCCGTCAGGCAATCATTGAATTTCGACCGCGATTGGTCGTGATTGACCCGATTCAGGCTTATCTTGGCAGTGATTCGGATTTGCAGATTGCCGGCAGGGCACGGAAACTCATGCGCCGCCTTGGAATGTGGGCTGCTGGTTACGACTGCGCTATCGTTCTGATTGGCCACCTTAACAAAAAAGAAGGCTCCAAAGGGCTGTACCGCAGCCTTGGCAGCATTGATGTTGTGGCAGCAGCACGAAGCGTCCTGCAGGTGGAGCGAGATACAGAGAACCCTGATATAAGAATCGTACATCAAATCAAAAACAGTCTTGCGCCTACGGCAGAAGACATCCGCTTTTCCATTTCCGCCGACAAGGGCTTTCAGTGGCTGGAATGCAGGCCGCAATCTTTTGAAAATCAGAAACCAGATAGAAAACCCGAATTTGAATCGGAACAGCAAAAAGCGGTCTATTGGATTAAGCATTTTCTTGAAAAAGGCGATATGAGCGCGAATGAAATTTATTGCCGTCTGGACAATGAGGGTGTCAGCAAACGAGTGGCGCGGATGGTAAAAACGGAAATGGGAATCCACTGCTACCAGAAGAAGCGGAGATGGTATTGGAGTGTTCAGCCGGAAGAAGGTGCTGTGAATGGACCACAGGTATAAAGTTGGCGGCTATGTGAAACTTGCAAAATTGTGGGAGCGCTCTAAGGATGCAGCAGTAGCCTATCACAGTTCCTACTATGCTGAAAAGTTTAAAACTGATAGCGATAAAAAGCTGGTTGGTGTTTATATTGACATCACAGGGAATAAGGAAATTTATAAACGCCCGGAAATGGTGCATCTGCTCAAAGATTGCAAAAATGGTTCCATAAATCTGATTTTCTCGCAGACAAGGGCCTATCTTGCAGCAAATACCTGTGATTTCTGTTTTTTGTTGAAATATCTGTTTGACTTGCCGATGCGAGTGGATATTGTTACAGACGATGATGACCAGAGAATCGACACCATTCTTGACGTTGATAACCAGCGGCAGAGCCTGAAAGATTTGGCTGAAAAATATACATCGATCCGAAGGAAAGATTATCTTGAGTGGAGAATCCGACTGGAACATGAAATGACAAAGGCTGAAAAAAATGAACGTGGAAGGACAGTATAATCCAAAAGACGTAGAGTGTATTCCGGTAGAAAACCTTGAAGTGCTGCCGAGTGGGGCAGACTGGCAGAGCCGACATCTGGAATCTGAAAGGCGAAAAGCAGAGATTCGTGACAGAATCCATAAGCAGACAGAACAGGGGCAGAAAACGGCAAAAGATTACTTTCGTCCGGCGAAACCGACACCGTCGATTTACGACAGCGACCTGAAGCGTGTGGCGGTTTATGCCCGTGTCAGCACTTCCAGCGAAGAACAGATTTCTTCCATTGAAAACCAGACTCTATATTACACCAAAAAGATTGCAGAAACGGAAAACTGGAATTTGCAGGATATTTACAGCGATGAAGGAAAATCGGGTACTTCACTGCGGAAACGGGATGCGTTTAAGCGCATGATGCGAGATGCCAAAGACCAGAAGATGGACTTGATTATCTGTGCCAGCATTTCGCGGTTTGCGCGAAATTTTTCGGATTGTATGACGCAGATTGCAGCATTGAAAACCATGCACCCGGCACATCCCATTGGCGTGTACTTTGAAACTGAAAACATCTACACGCTGAATCCAAGCAGCCAATATAGTTTGGACATTCAAGCACTTCTGGCAGATTGGGAATCGGGCAACAAGAGTCGCCGGATGATCCTTTCGTATGACCAGCGTATTATGACAGGCCAGTACCCGGTGGCCGACCTGATGGGATATCGGCATACGAAGGATGGACGGTTGGTAATTGAGCCGGAAGAAGCAAAGACGGTGCGGTTTATTTTTCTGGCGTTTATCCAGGGCTATAACTACGATCAGATCGCGGCAGTGCTGACACAGAAAAAGCGCAGCACCCTGCGCGGTAGGCAGGAGTGGAACGGCATGATGGTGGCAAACATCATGAAAAATGAACGCCGCTGGGGTGATCTGGAAGCTAGGAAGAGCATTGTGGTAGATTACAAACTGGGCAAGGTCACGAAGAATAACGGCAATCGCTGCTCTGCCTATGTCCCGGAACATCACGAAGCGATTGTTTCCCCAGAAATCGCACGAGCTGCACATCTTGTGGCATCCAGCAGCAAAAAGTGCGGGGTGCAGGATATTGTGGTAATCCGGCAGGGAGCATTGAAAGGCTTTGTGGGCATCCATCCGAACTGGAGCGGCATCAATGCTGAAAGTATCCGCAGCCTTTGCCTGAGCACCTATCTGCCGGAAGAGGTGATGAAACTGAACGATATAGCAGAGATGAGGGCTGGGGCAACACTGGGAAAGGCACTTCAATCTGAATATATGACGGTTTCAGGTACTTGCTTTATCAACCAGAGTAGCCCGGTTATGACGATTTCTAAAAATGGAATCCGTTTCAGCAAGGCCTGCCATAGCCGGTTGGACGACTGCGAGTATGTGGAACTGCTCTATCATCCGATTCTGCAGGTCGTGATTTTGCGAAAGAGCAATCACGGCTTTTCAACAGCGATGCACTGGAGAGATGACAATGACGTTCATAGTGTTTTTTCAGCCAGAGCATTTTCTGGGCTTGTCTTTCAAACGTTGAACTGGAAAATGAATTACCGCTACCAGTGCCGTGGTATCTGCCGGGGTCAGGGAAATGCAAAATTTCTGATTTTTGAATTAGATGAGTCCCGGATTTTGACTGGGAGAAATCAGTATGAACAAGAAAATTGTTCGATGAATCTGAAATGCCGGTTATATCGGAGTAAATGGGTTCAGAGCATTACAGTTAATGATGTGATGGAATCTGGCCAAGTCGTAGAAAATCCCATGATTGGTGCAATTCCAAGCAAAAATGAAGTTCAACGTGAACTGGATGATCTTTTGATGTCGATGTAGGAGGAACTTATAGAATGGAAGAAAAAAGCAGGGCGCAGGAACTGAGCGTTCGGGAAATCTCCTTGATTCGTGAACTTGCACAGATACGGAAAGAACATAAAAGAGAACTGGAGTACGAAAAGTTCGATGGCTATGAACTTCCGCCGCGCACCCAGTTTTCCATGCTGAATAAACCTGCAGTGAGCATAAAATATGGTGTTATGAAATTTAATATGGCATGCATTCGGCTTTTTGAAGGAATCAAGTATGTCCTTCCGATTTTGCACCCTAATAAGAAGCGGCTTGCGTTGATTATGTGCCCGGAAGAGGACAGCGCGTCTGTTGAATGGGCACGACAGAAAGGCGAAAACTGGGTGAATAAGGATATTACATCATTGGAATTTGTAGAAAATATCTTCAGGCTCATGAACTGGAATCGGGAATGCCGTTATAAAGTGCTTGGACGAGTGGCTAATTCAGATCAGGGCCTTTGTATGTTGTTCGATCTGGAAGAAGCAATCATGTTCACACCGAAGCCACAGGAATATGCGGACCCGCTTACTGGCGAAATGAAGAAAAAACAGATGAAATTCTTCCCGGATACTTATAGGAATCGCATCGGAAAATCTTATAATGACTACATTGCAGATCATCAGATGAACATGTTTGAGGATTTTATTGGATATCAGGGGTCAGCAGTATTGGATGAGCCAGTACGGGAGGAAGATTCATTTTCAAAAGAGTCGATGTCCCAAGAAAGCGAAATCTCTGAAAATATATTACTGCCGGATTTAGCAAAACAGTCTGAAAGCATAGAACAGCAGAGCGGTGAGATTGCTGAGAGAGGAATGCCAACATGAGTTCTGAGCGAATTATGAATTTGCTGGTGACGATTCCGGCGGAAAGTCGGAGAATGAATGTGGGGAAAGATGTTATCCGTATTCTTGGAAGTCCGGCCTATATTTGCATTTTGCAGAGGAAAGATCGGCAGTCTATTGCAATTACGCCATGTGCTGCCGAACATCCAATGTCCTTTAAGGTCCCGGACAGGCTGCTGACCGACGGACAGTGCCGGATGAGGATCAATGGAGTACAGTTCGTCCAGGCGTTATTAGAGGCAAATGGTCTTGCTGCAGGGAAAGACTATCAGTTTAAGGGAAGGTATGAAGCTGAGAAAAACGCAGTTATCATATCGCTTGAAAAAGATGAACGGGAATGTTAGAAAAGACGGAAAAATCTGGAATACAGGTGTGGCACTATTGAAATATTTTGCTGGCCTGAATTCAAATCAGAATGGGCAATATGGACAAATCTATGCTGAAAAGTTTACATCTGCCTGCTTGATATGCAAGGTGTTTTATGGTAAGATGAAAGCACAATAGGGATAGTATATGCTCCTGTTGACCCTGCTGTAAGGAAGTGAATGCCGATGGAAAATCAGCTTGCTCATGCGATAACGCAGACGGAATATGATTCGAGTTATGATAAGGCTGCCAAGAAGCTGCTGGCCAACAAACAGATTCTGGCGCAGATTATGAAGAACTGCGTGAATGAGTACAGTGCCTGCTCCGTAGACGAAATTGCAGAGAAGTATATCGAAGGAACTCCAGAAGTGGGTACAGTTGGCGTTCATGTTGACGATACAAACAGACCCAAGAAAACTTCTGACGTAATTGCTGGTAGCAATAATGAGGATTCTACGCTGACTGAGGGAACCATCAATTATGATGTTCGGTTCGATGCAATCGCACCAGCATCAGAAGGTTCTGCTGAACAGAAAGATGTGATACGTCTTATTATCAATGTAGAAGCGCAGACCGCTTTTAATCCGGGGTACCCTTTGACGAAGCGTGCAATCTATTATTGCAGCAGAATGATCTCTGCACAGCACGGCCCGATATTCACGAACTCAGAGTATGGGAAAATCCGAAAAGTGTACTCTATCTGGGTTTGTACACATCCAACTAAAGAGTTTCAGAATACTCTGATTCGTTATTCCATTCGGCCAGAGCAGTTGATTGGAAATGCTGTTGAAAAATCAGAAAACTATGATTTGATGAGCGTTGTAACGATTTGTCTGGGAGAGTCGGGTACAGAAAACTATACAGGTATTGTGAAATTTATGGATGTGCTGCTCTCTTCATCCAGAGCAGCTACTGAGAAAAAGAAAATTCTTGAAGAAGAATTTGGCGTTGCAATGAACGAAGATCTGGAAAGAGAGGTGCTTGTTATGTGCAACCTTAGTCAGGGCGTAAAGGCCGAAGGCATCAACATTGGTGAGATGCGGATGTTGGTGCAGCTTGTTCGAGACGGTGATTTAAAAATAGAGCGCGCTGCTGAAAAGGCAAAAATGACAGTGGAGCAGTTTAAGAAAGTGATGGAAAACACTCCACTGCAGGCAGTCTAAGATAAAATCATATAGAGAAAACAGTTAAGCCCTACAAGGCTCAGATCGGTTCGGAACCGACTGAAAACCTTGTAGGGCTTATTTTTTTGCGATTTTTCAAATTTATTTGTGAAAAAAGTTGTCCAAGACTTGACATCGGGCGGCGGCTACTGCCTGCCGAAAGACACCAAGCAGTTGCTGGCTAACTATGCAGATGTGCCGGAGAATTTGATTGAAGCTATCGTCGAGAGCAACAGAACCCGTAAGGACTTCATCGCCGATCGTGTTCTGAAGCTGGCTGGCTACTACGGCTACGATGCAGAGAATGAGTTCGATGAGGATAAGGAAAAGGCAGTCACTATCGGTGTGTATCGTCTGACCATGGATGTTTCTAAATTCTATCATGGTGACTATTACCTTGAAGAAGAAGTGAAGACAATGAGAGGCAAAGGGATTGCCAGCAGAAAAAAGTCATCGATTTAAAGGACGGCATGATGCCAAGAAAGAGCAATATGGACAAATCTATGTTGAAAAGTTTACATCTGCCAGCTTGATATGCAAGGCGTTTTATGGTAAGATGAAAGCATAATAGGGAGATTATGAAGCTCGGAGAGAGGCGGTGAGGCCGATGGAAGATAACAGGATGGTTAGTTTCTCACTGGGAGGAATGGCCTTTGAATACGATGATAATAAAAATCAGATAAATATTAAAAAAACACGGAATTTCATTTAAGAGTGCAGCGCGTATCTTCTTTGACTATGACCGAATCGAGTTTTATGATGAGGATCATAGTTATGACGAAGATCGATATAATACCATAGGCGATACTTCTGCTGGACGGATTTCTCAAAAAGCAGAGGGTGCATTGATTGGCAATATGGACCAGTTCATCGGAAAGGTGAATGAAATACTATTTGTTGTATATACTGAATGATCCCGTGCTTCTGAAGTTCATGGCGGTAGGGTACCATTTTCCCGTCGGCTATGCTATAATAAACAGTACAAAACATTACGGGGAGGGGCCGACATGGAGCAACGACGCATTTGTCCATACTGTATGCAGGAGCTGGAAGCGGGGGAGGAGCAGTGTCCCCACTGCGGCCGGGAACTTGCAGGGCGCAACCCGTCGGGCAGTCTTCCGGCAGGCACCGTGCTGGCAGGCCGGTATACCGTGGGCGACATCCAGAGTGTGGACGGCGAGGGCATCCTCTACCGGGGCGTGGAGAACAACGGCCCTTTCCGGGTGACCATCAAGGAGTATATGCCCCTGACGCTGGCGGCAGAGCGGGGGAGGGACTGCATCCTCCGCCCGAAGCCGGGCAGCGAAGTGCTGTTCAAGACCACCCGGATGGATTTTGCCGACCTCTACCGCTTCATCCAGCGCATCACCCCGGCCAACGGCCTGGAGGCCGTGCTGGACGTCTTTGAAGAGAACAACACGGTCTACGCCGTCATGGAGAACCCCGGCGGCTGTCCGCTCCAGAAGTGGCTGGAGGAGCACGGCACCGTGACGCCCCAGCAGGCTTGTGCCATGCTGGAACCGGTGTTCAACGGGGTGGAGGCCATGCATCAGGTGGGCCTCGTACACCGGGGTATCTGCCCGGCCAACATCCGCATCATGGACAATGGCCGCGCCCGGCTCACCGGCTACGCGACAGTGGGGCTGCGCACGGCGGGCAGCGGCCTCCACGAGCAGCTGTACGAGGGCTATTCCGCCCCGGAGCAGTATTCCACCGCCGAGTTCGAGGGCCGCTACACCGACGAATACAGCCTCGCGGCGGTGTTCTACCGGATGGTCTGCGGGCTGAGCCCCGTCCCGGCGGCACAGCGCCTCGTCTCCGACTCCAACCCCAAGGCCCGCACGGTGACGCCGTCGGTGCCGGCTTACGTTTCCGAGACGCTGTATCTGGGCCTCCGGCTCAAGCCGGTGGAGCGCATCCAGACGGTGCAGCAGCTTTTCCGCGCCCTCTCGGAGCGGGAGTATGCGGAGGAATTGTCCCGCAGCATGGAAGCGCTGGACCCGCCCGCCCCCGCGCCGCAGGAGCCGAAAGCGCCCGCGAAGGCTGAGCTGCTGAGCGTCCGAAATCTTCTGGCGGGCATCGTCATTCTGCTCAGCGTCCTCATCCTGCTGACCCTCTGGGGTCTGCTGAGCCATCAGAGCGAGAAGCAGCCGGAGGTGATCGCTTCGGAGCCCGTCAGCGAGGCGGCAAGTGAGCCGGTGAACGAAAACGTCACCCTGACGCCGGATCTCGTGGGCCGCGACTATGACGCCGAGGTGCGCAACAACCGCAGCTATATCGACGAGTATCTCTTCTACGTCACGCTGGAATACAGCGACACGGTGGAGAAGGGCCGCATCATCCGGCAGTCGCCGGAGGCGGGCGAGGTCATCCAGAAGGGGGACACCGTCAGCCTCGTGGTCAGCCGTGGCCCCCAGATGATGGAGATGCCCGACGTCATCGGCCAGACGCAGGACAGCGCCGTGCAGGAGCTGGCCACCAAGGGTCTGAATGCCACCTGCTTTACTGTGGTCAACGATGGCTCTGAGGCGGCGGGCTGTGTCGTCTCGGCCAGCGAGGACGCCGGGAGCATGGTGGAGGTGGGAACTACCATCGTGCTCTATATCGCAGGCGATGTCCCCGCCGATGCCCCGGCGGGACCGGAAGCGCCTTCGGATACCGGGACGCCCGCCGGCGGGGATGCCGCGCAGGGCGGCGTGGAATACGATACGGATTAAACAAAAAGAGGCCGTTGGCTTCAACCTCTCCGTCACGGCTTTCGCCGTGCCACCTCCCCTATCGAGGGGAGGCTTTGGCATGGCGGAAAGCTTACCTCTTCGCCAGAGGCTCCCCTCGGTAGGGGAGCTGTCTGCGAAGCAGACTGAGAGGTTGTCCAACAGCCTCTTATTTTTATTTCAGAAGCTTCAGAAAAAGCTCTTCATGAACGCAATATCGCTGGCGGCGCGGGCCGGGACAGCCTCTTCCCGCAGGACGGGAAGGACAGGCTGGGGCAGGGCGCGCAGCATCTCAAAGCCGCCCTTGTAGTCCACACAGGAGTCCTCGAGGCTGGTGGAGTAGAGGGCGCCGTCGGGCTTGAAGTTCTGGCCCTTGAAGTGGACGGCCACAATCTTGTCGCCGTACCAGCTGCCGACTTTGTCCCAGAGGCGGCGCTGTGCGTCCACCGAGGCGTTCTCGGGGCCGACGTAGTTCGCCAGATCGCAGATGACCCGCAGGTTGGGGCTGGCGATGGTGTCCAGCACCATCTTGACGGCCTCGGGAGTGTTCATGGCGTGGTAGTAGACGCACTCCACCGCGAAGAGCACACCCTGCTCCTCGCAGACGGGCAGGATCTCGCCCAGGCTGCGAAGCAGTGCTTCCTGCGCTTCCCTGCGGCTGACGGTGGGCTGCTTTGCCATGTTGGTGGTCTCGCTGCCCATGCAGCCGGCGCGGAGAGCTTTTGCCACAGGCACCTGACTCAGGGCTTTCGCCACCTCGGTGCGGCGCTTGTCCTCGTCCGCATAGCTCAGCTCAACGTAGGTGCCGTCCACGGCGATGGACACGCCGCTCTTCTGGACGGCGGCATTGGTGGCGGCCACCAGCTCAGGGGTCACGTCTGCATAGCTTTTGACGCCCTCCACGGCCTTGGTGTAGGCCAGCTGGGTGCAGCGGAACCCTGCGTCCCCGATGGAGCTGAGCAGTTCTTCCACGCTGTGACGGCCAAAATCGTGGCCGCGTGCGCCGACGATGAATTCAGACATCCTGCATCCTCCTTACGCTCAGCCGAACAGACGCTCGGCAAACATCCCGAACTCCTTGCCCCACCAGTACCAGTCGTGGGAGACGTCGCCGCCCCAGACTTCGAGGTGGCAGGGGAAGCCGACTTCGCTCAGGGTGTCGGCCAGAGCCCGGGTGTCGGCGAGGGCATCGCCCTCATAGCCGCCCTGACCCACGCAGAGCAGCAGACTGTTCTCCTCGGCCTTGGACAGAACATTCCTGTCGCAGATGCCGTTCTTGTGCAGGGCGGCGAGGGGGCTGCTGCGGAGGACGAGGTCGTCCTCTGCGCTGCCGAGGAAGCGGCCCATATCGTAGAGGCCGGAGAGGCCCATTGCACCCGCAAAGGTCCGGGGACGGCGCAGGCGGCACTGGACGGCCTGATAGGCGCCGGTGTCCACGCCCACGCACCAGATGAGGGGCTTCTCTTTGTGCTCAGGGGCATTCAGCTCCGCGATGCGCGCGGCCAGCTCGCTGGTGAGGTAGACGAAATACTTCTCCTGCATCTCGGCCCGGCGGCGGGGAGACTCATTGCCCGCCAGCAGGCTCTCGCCGTCGATGCTGTCGGCGCAGAAGAGCTGAATTTTGCCCTCGTGCAGCAGACGGGCCGCTGCGTCGGGCATCCCGTTGTTCTCCCAGTCGTAGAAGCGGCCACCCCGGGCGGGCAGTGCCAGCACCGGCACACCGCCGTGGCCGTAGACCTTGAACTCCATCTCGCGGTCGAGCACCGCGCTCCACTCCTTATAATAAGTGCCTTCCATCATGAAAATGCTCCTCCTGTCAGATGAATTGATTGCGTGCCGCGTCGTAGGCATAGCCCACGGCGGAAAGTGCCTTGCACAGGGCGTCCTTGTCGGCGTCCATGTCGTCGCAGAGGGCGTCGAGGCTGGGGTAAAAATCGCGCAGTTTCAGGTTGACCACGCTCAAAAGCATGATCGGGTCGCTCGGCAGAGCCATCTTTTGTTTCCTCCCATGTTCCGAGATAAAATAAAAAGCCGGCCACTCGACAAAGTGACCGGCAATACGCATCAGCTTAGACAGCGCGGGTGACTTTGCCAGCGCGCAGGCAACGGGAGCATGCGTAGATATACTTGGGAGAACCCTCCACGACCGCCTTGACACGACGGACATTCGGCTTCCAGGTACGGTTGGAACGGCGATGAGAGTGAGAGACCTTGATACCAAAGGTAACACCCTTGCCGCAGCATTCACACTTAGCCATGGTAATTGCACCTCCTACAGTGAAGTATGGAATCAAAATAATCAGCTTGACTATTTTACCAGAACTGCCGCCAAAAAGCAAGTCCCTTTTCGATTTTTTTGCGGCTTTTTTTCGTCTACAGCCCAAACGCTTGTCTAAAGGCGAAAAAAATAGTACAATAAACGCGTATATCTTATAGAAAACAGGAGAACACCATGACCCCAAGAATGTTTTATACCCTCGCACGGGTGCTGGCCGCCCTGACCGTCATCCCTTTCCACGAGGCGGGCCACGCGCTGGCCGCCTGGCTGCTGGGCGACCCCACAGCCAGGCAGCAGGGGAGACTGTCGCTGAACCCCTTCCGCCACTTCGATCTGCTGGGAACGCTCTGCATGGTGTTCGCGGGCGTGGGCTGGGCAAAGCCTGTCTCCACCGACCCCCGCAACTTCAAAAACCCGAAGCAGGGCATGGCCCTCACGGCGCTGGCCGGCCCGGTGGCGAACCTCATCCTGGCCTACCTTGCGATGGTGGTCTGGAAGCTGCTCTATTACTGGGCGCCCGTCAACGATGCGACGATTTTTCTGGCGCTCTTCCTGCAATACTTAGTGTATCTGGATGTGAGCCTCGCGGTGTTCAACCTCATCCCGGTGCCGCCGCTGGACGGCAGCCGCGTCCTGCTGGCTGTGCTGCCCGAGCGCATCTACTTCGGCATGATGAAGTATGAGCGGGTCATCCTCATCGTCCTGCTGGCGGCGGTCTGGGGCGGCTTTCTGGACGGCCCCCTCAGCGTGATGAACAATGTGGTGTGGGACCTGTTGGACAATGGCACGCAGTACATCGACACCATCGCCTACTCGGCCTACTATGCGTCTGTAGGGGCGGTGATCTGATGGCGGAGGAGCTTACCTTCCATCTGGAAGAGTTCGAAGGCCCGCTGGAACTGCTGCTGGCGCTGGTGTCAAAGCACAAGATGGACCTGCACAACATCCCCATCCTCGAGCTTATCGACCAGTACACCCGCACCGTGGAGGCCGCGCAGGCCGTAGACCCCGACATTTCCAGCTCCTTCATCGAGATGGCAGCTCACCTCGTGGAGATGAAGAGCTATCTGCTGCTGCCCCGGAGCACCGAGGGCGAGCGGATGAAGCAGGAGCTCACCGGCCAGCTCATCGAGTACGATCAGTGCCGCCGGATGGCCTCTGCCCTCCGTGCCGCTGCGGAGGCGACGCCTACCTTCGTCCGACAGCCGATGCAGCTGGAACGGGACGAGACTTACGCCCTCAACCATCTGCCTCAGGTGCTGGCCGACTGCTGGGAGAGCCTGATGGGCCGTGCGCCTGTCCGGCGGATGCCGACCCAGGCCGTCTTTGAGCCGCTGGTGACAGCCCCGCAGGTGTCGGTGAGCAGCCGGGTGGTGTACATCCTGCGCCGCCTCATCGCGGGCGGTGCGGCCCGGATGAGCCAGCTTTTCGCCCGCAGCCAGAGCCGAAGCACCAACGTGGCTACCTTTCTGGCCCTGCTGGAACTGGTGCGCGGCGGACGTGTCACTCTCGGCCCCAAGGGGGAGCTGACCATGCAGCGCGGACGCCTGCCCCGTGAAAAGGCAAAGGAGGAAGAATGAACCAGAAACAGATAAAAGCCGCCGTAGAGGCGATGCTTTTTGCGGCGGGCGACCCGGTGAGCGCCGATAAGCTTGCCGCCGCTGTCCAGCTGCCCCAGACCACGGTGGAGACCGCGCTGGAAGACCTGCGCGTCCGTTACGCCCGGGAGGACTCCGGCCTCTGCCTGCTCCATCTGGACACCCGCTGGCAGCTGGCGACCAGGACTGAGTGGGCCGACTGCATCCGCCGTCTGCTGGACGCCCGGCGCTCGGTGCCTCTCGGCCCGGCGGCCATGGAGACGCTGACGGTCATCGCCTACAACCAGCCCGTCTCCCGCGCCTTCATCGAACAGGTGCGCGGCGTGGACTCCTCGTCCAGCGTCAGCGGCCTGCTGCAGAAGGGCCTCATCGAGGAGGCGGGCCGTCTCGACCTGCCCGGCCACCCGGTGAGCTTCCGCACCACGGATGTTTTCCTGCGGTGCTTCGGCCTTTCCTCGCTGGCGGACCTGCCGCCGGTGCGCGGAGATCAGGAAGGGGAGGCGGCGACATGATGGGAGTCCTGATGGCTCTGGGCTGGCTGCTGCTGACCCTGCTGAAGATCGCAGGCGTCCTGCTCCTGCTCCTATTGGTGCTGCTGGCCCTCGTCCTGCTCTGCCCGCTGTGCGCGGACGTCTGCTGGGAGGGCGGCGTCCTGACCGTCCGGGCCGGTGCGCTTGGGCTCACCCTGCCGGTGTTCCAGTGGCCTGCGCCGGAAAAGCCCGCCGGATCCGAAGCGCCGAAAGGCTTCTGGGGAAAGCTGAAAGCGAAGTTCCGCGCCCGCCGCGAAGAGCGCAAACGGAAGAAAGCCGCCGCAAAAGAGGCGAAGAGACCGAAAAAAGAAACAGCTCCGCGCAGGAAGGCGAAGCTGACGCTGAACATCCTCGTGACCATCCTGCGGGGTGCCGGGCGGCTGACGAAAGCCGTCTTCGGCTCGCTGCGCGTCACGAAGATCCAGGTCTGCCTCGGCGTCCGGGGCGAAGACCCCGCCGAAGCTGCTCGCGCCTACGGCAGGCTGAACGCATGGCTCTACCCGTCCCTCGGCGTCATCGACCGCTTCGTCTACCTCGATTTCGACGAGCTGCGCATCCTGCCGGACTTCGGCAGTGCCGAGCCGACGGTGGCCGACCGGGTGTCGTTCCGCCTCAGTGCAAGACTGCTTTTCATCGTTGCAGCCGCTCTGCGCGTTTTGTATGAGTTCTGGCGCGAAAAAGTGCTGGACGTCTTCCTGTGAGGCAGGATGCAGGAATTGAAATGGACGGCAAAACGTGTTATACTGATAAAAAGGAGGCGATTGCTATGACGACTCTCAGCATTCAGGTCGATGAAAAAGTCGAAAAGGAAGCAGAAAAGCTCTTCGCTGATTTTGGCCTTGATATTTCTACCGCAGTAAATATTTTTCTGCGTCAGTCGATTCGGGAAAACTGCATTCCCTTCAACATCCAGAAGGAAGTTCCGAATGCGGATACGCTCGCAGCAATGAAGGAATCCGAGGATATGATAGCGCACCCGGAAAAATATAAGAGCTATCATGATGTGGATGAAATGATGAAGGACTTGCTTGCATGAAATACGAGATCAAGCCGTCGTCTCGCTTCAAGCGGGATATGAAATTGGTCAAGAAACGCGGCTACGACCAGCGCTTGATCGAAAATGTCATCAGAACGCTCGCTGCCGGTGAAGAACTGGACAAAAAGTACAGAGACCATCTTCTGCTCGGTGACTATGCCGGTTTTCACGAATGTCATATTACGCCGGACTGGCTGCTGATCTATCAGATCTACGAGGAAGAACTTTATCTGCTGCTTTCCAGAACGGGGTCACACAGCGATCTGTTCTGACCTGAATGGGAAAAACGGCATACGGACAGAACGTCCTGCAAATTTTTGCAGGGCGTTTTCTTTTGAAAGACTGGACGTCTTCCTATAAAGTGTGTTACAATAATATCGTATGGTGTATACTCCTATCCAGAGGGAGTTTTCCCGGAAAATAATAGTAGGAGGCCGATTTTATGGCTGAGCATCCGATTCAGGGTTTAATGAACGTCACGATGGACAAGGTCCGTCAGATGGTGGATTCCAACACCATCGTGGGCAAGCCCATCACCACCGAGGACGGCACCACCATCCTGCCGGTGTCCAAGGTGAGCTTCGGCTTTGCCTCTGCCGGCACCGATTTCGACGGCAAGAACGCCGCCAACAAGGATCTGTTCGGCGGCGGCTCCGGCGCGGGTGTCAATATCCAGCCCGTGGCATTCCTGGTGGTCAAGGATGGCTGTGTCCGCACCATCCAGCTCTCTGACGGCAACAACACCGTGGACCGCGCCCTGACCATGATCCCCGAACTGGTGGAGAAGGTCAGCACCCTCATCGACAGGAAGGGCGGCAAGGCGGCCCCCGCGGAGACCGGCCCCGAAGCGCCCAACGCGTAAGAAAAGGCGCATGAGCTTCCCCTTGAGGGGAGCAGCCGAATGAAGCAAGATGGATGAGGCAAACGCGCGAAAATGCGCGTCCTCATCCGGCACTGCGTACCACCTTTCCCGCAAGGGCAGGGCTCTTCAGCGCGGTGCATTTTGAGCGCCGGGAGGCGCACAAGGAGTAAACGAACCATGGCAGAAGAACGTATTCAGAAGATCATGAGCGAGCAGGGCCTGTGCTCCCGCCGTGCGGCCGAGCAGATCATTGCCGAGGGCCGC
>ERZ773187.633-NODE-633-length-33076-cov-9.319857_pt1 | contig 33076 bp, 33 predicted proteins | sample MGYA00511242_ERZ773187 | MGnify/ENA primary metagenome ERZ773187 (study PRJEB29015, sample SAMEA2737744) | human gut metagenome | biome: human gut; feature: human-associated habitat; material: faeces | place: China | collected 2012 ...
TGGAGCATAATGATCCTGCGCGACGCCTTCGCGGGCTTTACCCGCTTTGACGAGTTTCAGAAAAGCAGCAACGTCGCGCCCAATATTCTTTCACGCCGCCTGAAGGCGCTGGTAGACGACGGCCTGCTGGAGAAGGTTTGCTACAGCAGTACACCGCCGCGCTACGAATACCACCTCACGCAAAGCGGCCGCGATTTTCGCATGGTACTGCTGGCGCTGGCGGAATGGGGTAACCGCCACTTCTCACCCGAAGGCCGTCAGATGCAATTGGTGGAAAGTGAAACCCAGCGACCGGTGGAGCCGATGCTGGTCGATAAAGCGACCGGCGAAGAGATTATTCCGGGTAAATACACCATGGTGCCGGGACCCGCAGCCTCGCCGATGATGAAATATCGTCACCAATATCTGCTGCGCAAACGCGAGGGCGATAGCGGCCAAAAGTTTCAACCCGAACCCTACAGAGATGCCAGCCATGAATCCGGCCAGTAAGAGAAGAGCCCTCGTCCTGGCGACACTCGCCGTCGCCGCGCTGGCGGCAGCGAGCTACGGCGCTTACTGGTGGCATAACGGGCGCTTTATGCAGACAACCGATGATGCCTATGTTGGCGGCGACATTAGCGCCATCTCCAGCAAAATCTCCGGTTATATCCAGCAGCTGGCGGTGCAGGACAATATGGCGGTGAAAAAAGGCGATCTGCTGATTCGCATTGACGACCGCGATTACCGCGCCGCCCTGGCAAAAGCCGCCGGAGAAGTGGCGGCGCAACAGGCCGCGCTGGCCGATGTCATTGCCACCCGGCAGCTACAGCAGGCGACCATTGCCGGCTCTGCGGCCTCGTTACAGGCCGCCACGGCGGCGGCCGAAAAATTGGCTAACGACAACCGGCGCTATCACGCCCTGGCCGCGTCGAGCGCGATTTCCGCACAAATTCGCGATAACGCCTCCGCCGATTACCGCCGGGCGCACGCCGAGCAGGATAAAGCACAAGCGGATAAAACCGCGGCCGAACGCCAGCTGGCGGTGCTGGATGCCCGCCAGCAACAAACGCTGGCCGCCCTGGCACAGGCCCAGGCTAACCTCGAGATAGCCACGCTGAACCTCAGCTATACCGAAATTCGCGCACCGTTCGATGGGGTAATTGGCAACCGCCGCGCGTGGTCCGGTTCATTTGTCAGCAGCGGCACGCAGCTGCTGTCCCTGGTTCCCGCGCACGGCCTGTGGATTGACGCCAACTTCAAAGAAAACCAGTTGGCGCATATGCGGGCCGGCCAGCCGGTGACCATCGTGGCCGATGTGTTGCCGGACCATACCTTTAAGGGCCATGTTGCCAGTCTGGCGCCGGCGACCGGCTCACGCTTCAGCATTCTTCCTGCGGAGAACGCGACGGGGAATTTCACTAAAATCGTTCAGCGCGTGCCGGTCCGCATTGCGCTGGAAGGAGAAGGAGCAAAACTTGACGTCCTGCGCCCAGGGCTATCGGTGATCGTCACCGTGAACGAAAAGAGCCGCCGATGAGCACCGCTCAGGCGCTGCCCGCTCCGCAGGGTCTGTCGATGCCGATGACGAAGAAGATCTTCGCTTTCGCCAGCATGTGCGTGGGGATGTTTATCGCGCTCATCGATATCCAGATCGTGTCCGCCTCGCTGCGGGATATCGGCGGTGGCCTCTCGGCGGGCGACGATGAAACCGTGTGGGTACAAACCAGCTACCTGATTGCCGAGATCATTATTATCCCGCTTTCCGGCTGGCTGGCACGGGTCATGTCAACGCGCTGGCTGTTTGCCGCTTCCGCGGCGGGCTTCACGCTGATGAGTCTGCTGTGCGGCTGGGCGTGGAACATCCAGAGCATGATCGCCTTTCGCGCCCTGCAGGGACTGGCCGGCGGGTCGATGATCCCGCTGGTTTTCACTACCGCCTTCGCCTTTTTCCAGGGCAAACAGCGGGTCGTTGCCGCCGCGACGATCGGCGGCCTGGCCTCCCTGGCTCCCACGCTTGGCCCGACGGTGGGCGGCTGGATCACCGAAAACTTCAGCTGGCACTGGCTGTTTTTTATTAACGTGGTTCCGGGGATTTACATCGCGGTTGCCGTACCGCTGCTGGTGAAAGTGGATACCGCTGACCCCTCGCTGCTGCGCGGCGCGGACTACCTCAGTATTCTGCTGCTGGCGTTGTCTCTCGGTTGCCTGGAATATACCCTGGAAGAAGGCCCGCGCTGGGGCTGGTTTGACGACGCCACCCTGACGACGACCGCCTGGATCGCCCTGCTGTGCGGCGTGGCGTTTATTATCCGCACCCTGCGCCATCCGCAGCCGGTCATGGATCTCCGGGCCCTGCAGGACCGAACCTTTAGCCTCGGCTGCTATTTCTCGTTTATGGCCGGCGTCGGCATCTTCGCCACCATCTATTTAACCCCGCTGTATCTGGGGAGCGTGCGCGGTTTCAGCGCGCTGGAGATCGGCCTGGCGGTATTTTCCACCGGCCTGTTCCAGGTCATGTCTATTCCGTTTTATTCGTGGCTCGCCAACCGCGTCGACCTGCGCTGGCTGCTGATGGCCGGGCTGGTCGGCTTTGCGGTCTCGATGTACAGCTTTGTGCCGATAACCCACGACTGGGGCGCCGACCAGCTGCTGCTACCGCAGGCTTTTCGCGGGCTGGCGCAGCAGTTTGCCGTCGCGCCTACCGTGACCCTGACGCTGGGCAGCCTGCCTCCCGCACGCCTTAAGCTGGCCTCCGGGCTGTTTAATTTAATGCGCAACCTCGGCGGCGCCATCGGCATCGCCCTGTGCGGTACGGTGCTTAACGACAGGACCAATTTGCATTACAGCCGCCTGGCGGATCATCTGAATAACACCAACCTGGCAATGAGCGATTTTGTTCAACGCAGCGCGGCAAACTTTGTCGCTCAGGGGATCTCGCCGGATGCCGCTCATACGGCTGCGCTAAAGAATCTTTCCGCTCTGACGCTGCGGGAGGCGCGAACACAGGCATTTTCCGATGCTTTTTACCTCATCATGATCGGTTTTTTGATTGCTGCGCTGCTGGTTCCATTGATGAACAAGCCGCCGGCACACTGATCTTACAGGAGAGTTGATTATGGGCGTTTCAGCTAAACGCATTGTCGTGACCGGGATGGGGATTGTCAGCCCTCTGGGCTGCGGCGTACAGCACGTCTGGCAGTCGCTGCTGGCAGGCAGGTCAGGTATTACAAAGCTTAGCGAGCAGCTGGTCGAAGACATTCCCTGCAAAGTGGCCGGGCAGGTTCCATCCATCGAACGCGATCCGCTGCACGGCTTCGATCCGCTGGCAACCATCCCGGCCAGGGAACGTAAAAAGATGGATCGCTTTATCGAGTTTGCGCTGGTCGCCGCACGTGAGGCGCTGACGCAGGCCGGGTGGTCGCCGGCATCACCGGCAGAACAAGATCGTACCGCAACGGTCATTGCCACCGGGATCGGCGGCTTTGGCGAGATCGCCAATGCGGTACATACAACGGATGATCGCGGGCCGCGCCGCCTGTCTCCGTTCACCATCCCCTCTTTTCTTGCCAACCTGGCCGCCGGGCATGTGTCCATCGCCCACGGTTTCCGTGGCCCCATCGGCGCGCCGGTCACCGCCTGCGCGGCAGGCGCGCAGGCCATTGGCGATGCTGCACGGATGATCCGCAGCGGCGAGGCGGATATCGCCCTTTGCGGCGGCGCAGAAGCGGCAATTCATCGCGTCAGCCTTGCCGGATTTGCCGCAGCCAGGGCGCTCTCCAGCGCGTCCAACGAGCAGCCGGAAGCGGCCTCCCGCCCTTTCGACCGCGACCGCGATGGTTTTGTGATGGGAGAAGGCGCCGGGCTTATCGTGATTGAGTCGCTGGAACACGCCCTGGCGCGCGGCGCCACCCCGCTGGCGGAGCTGGTGGGCTATGGCACCAGCGCAGATGCTTATCACCTGACCGCAGGTCCGGAAGACGGGAACGGCGCGCGCCGGGCCATGGAAATGGCCATTCGTCAGGCGGGGGTGACAGCAGAAGAGATTGACCATATCAACGCCCACGCCACCTCGACTCAGGTAGGAGACAAAGGCGAACTGGCGGCGATTAAAAGCCTGTTTGCTACCCATCCCGTCGCCATTACGTCGACGAAATCAGCAACCGGCCATCTGTTAGGCGCAGCCGGCGGGATTGAGGCCATCTTCACCATTCAGGCGCTGCGTGACCAGATAGTGCCGCCGACGCTGAACCTGCATCACCCCGATGAAGACGCGGAAGGCCTGAACCTGGTGGCGCTGGTGGCCCGCCCGCAGAAGATGCGGTATGCGCTGTCGAACGGGTTTGGCTTTGGCGGCGTCAACGCCAGCCTGCTGCTGAAACGCTGGGAATAATTGTTCAGCTCCCCCTCTGGCAAAGGCCGGAGGGGAGTTTCAGCGCCTGGATACTCTCGGTTTATTTCCGCTGGTTGATGCATGAGTTTTCCCCGCGTCCAGGTTCAGCCACCATCCCCCCAACCATCAGAGTAACAAGCGCCAGATATCCTCTCATCCGTCTGCTTGCTGTCGGGCTAACCGGGATCTTCGCCGGCATGGCGCTGATGATGGGTCAGCGCGGTTTAACCTTTAGTGTGAATCGCAGCGCGGGGAACACCGTCCGTTTGCGCAGCCTGTCGGTACATAATATCGTGGGTGCCGACGCGGCCGATCGTTTATCTGCCCTGTGGCCAGGTAAAGCCTACATCACTCAGTTGAGGAGCCAGACCATGCCTGATAACCATCCGGACTCACAGCATAGACGCTGGCAACAGGAAATGGCGTCGCGACGTGGTGAGATCAGAGAGAAAATCAGAGCCTATACCGGACGGCGGGAAAATATTCTTTGCCCCTTTCCCGGCATGAGCGTTGTCGAACTACACCGCCCGATGCCGCCCTGTGCCTGTCTCTACCAGCCCAGCGTGTCGCTGATTATTCAGGGGGAGAAGCGCGTCAGTCTGGGCGAAAAAACCTATGCTTATAATGAATCCCACTTTCTTCTGACCGCCGTCAATTTGCCGACCGTCGCCGAAGTGATGCAAGCCAGCGCTGAACAACCGTTTATCTCGCTGCTGCTTCAGTTGGACTTATCTCTCGCCCGGGAAGTGATGATCGACATGAAACAGTACGGAAATGAGGCGGAATACAGCGATGAGGGAATGTCCCTGGGGCCGGCCGACGGCCCGCTGCTTGATGCGCTGCTACGCTATCTGAACGCCAACGAACATCCGCAGGATAAAGGCTACATGGGTAACCTCATTCAGCGCGAAATACTGTATCGTATTCTCACCAGCCCGGCGGGCAGGACCCTGAGGGAAACCGTGTTGACCGGCTCCAGCGGGCAACGGATATCCGTGGCCCTGGACTGGCTACGCGATAACTATGCGCAGCCGTTAAAAGTCGAAGCGCTGGCGCGGATTGCCGGTATGGGCGTCTCCACGCTGCACCACCATTTTCGCCGCATGACGAACATGAGTCCGCTGCAGTACCAGAAGCAGCTACGGCTTCTTGAAGCCAGACGGTTGTTATTGTCGCAAGATGCGGATGCCTCGACGGCGGCGATAAGCGTGGGGTATGAAAGCGTCAGCCAGTTCCACCGTGAGTACAAGCGTCAGTTTGGTATCACGCCGATCGGCGATAAAGCCCTGTCGCTGGCGGCCGGGACCGGGCGCCCCTACTAAAGCTCAGCAAAGGCTGACAGCGGTTCACCGATGTCAGCCGTCCTCATCAGGCCGACAGCGAGGCCATATCAATCACGAAACGGTACTTCACCTCTCCCCGTTCCATGCGTTCAAACGCCTGGTTAATCTGCTGGATGGGGATGATCTCGCACTCCGGGTAAACCCCTTTCTGCGCGCAGAAATTCAGCATTTCCTGGGTTTGCGCAATGCCGCCGGAAGGTGAGCCGGTAATGCGGCGGCGGCCCAGGATGAGCGGTAAGGTGCTGAAACCGTCCATATCGCCCAGATTGCCGACAATCACCAGCGCCCCTTCAATATCCAGCAACTGCACGTACGCAGAGAGATCGTGCCGGGTGGGAATCGTATCAATGATCACGTCGAACGAGGAGCCTGCCCGCTGCATATCCTCTGCTGAGGTCGACAGTAAAACATGTTTCGCCCCCAGCTCATGCGCCTCCTGAGCTTTTGCCGCGCTCCGGGTAATCACGGTGACCGTAGCGCCCAGCGCCTCTGCCAGACGTACGGCAAGATGCCCCAGGCCACCGATGCCAATCACCCCTACGCGTGAGCCCGGTCCCACATTCCAGGTTCGCAGCGGGGAGTAAACGGTAATACCGGCACACAGGAGCGGCGCGGCGCGGGAAGGATCGAGCTCTTCCGGCAGATTTAAGACAAACTCTTCGCGTACCACGATATGCTTCGCATAGCCGCCATAGGTGATCTCGCCCGAAATGCGATCGCGGCCATTGTAGGTCACCGTCGGAAATTCGCGACACATCTGCTCTTCATGGCGGCGGCACTGATCGCACTCCTGGCAGCTGTCGACTATCGTCCCGACGGCCACCATCTGCCCAACCTGATAGCGGCTAACTTCACTGCCAACCTCACTTACCCGGCCAATAATTTCGTGCCCGGGAACGCAGGGATAAACGGTCGCCCCCCACTCTTTCCAGTCATCCCGGGTTTGATGCAGATCGCTGTGGCACACCCCGGACCACAGGATCTCAATCGCCACATCGTTACGACGCAAAGCGCGTCGTTCAAAGCTGAAGGGAACCAGCGGAGTGGTGGCATTAAGTGCGGCATAACCCATCGTTTTCATAGCTGCTCCAGTTGTGCATTAACCTTGCTGAACTGTAGCGGCCAGATGGGCAACCCGGTGAGCCCGATCCTGCCTGATTACTGCCTATTACTCTTGAGCCGTAAATATCGGCACGCGGGAAAATATCGCCGGGTATGCTCCGAGAGGATATGCAGCGACCTGGGTTGAGTATTACCGTTGGACGGCGCGCATGGCGCTTCACGCAAAATATGTGTAGTGGTCAACTAAAACTGGCCACCACTTTAGCGTTCTTCCAGTATCGTTTTCTGATTCGTTAGATGATAGCCCACCGTTATATTCATGCAGCCTGAGCGCGCTGTAATACCCAACGATATCGTGGAAAGACCAACATCCATAGCCTTAGCTGGGTCAGAAACGGTGTAATTTTGATCGACAGGCAACTGAGCGGATTCACGTTTGAATTCAGGACTTTTTCATTGCAGCACCTCTACAGCTTACATTTTTTGATTCGGTTAAACCGCCAATAAAGTGGCAATAGTTTCCAAAGCGCTTTTTAATTGAACCTGATTTTTAGCGGCTGTTAAACTGATTCGAATTGCATTCAACGGGGCCTGTCGTACCGCAAAAACATCTGCCGATACAACATTAATTCCCGCCTGAGAACAGAGTTGGACCAGTTCAGGTGTTTCGAAAGGGGCTGTAAGCCAAACATGTGGGCTTGGGCAGGTCGCATTCAGCATATATTGTCCTACAAGCTTACGCGCCAGGTGCCAGCGTTGTGCAACTTCTCTGCGTTGCCAGTTTAATCTTTTTTCAGCCGTGCCATCCTCAATCCACCGATTCGCTATCATCAGATTTAGCGAAGATACCGCCCAATGCGTTAGCTGAGCATCCGGATCTATCTTGCTTAACAGGGGGACTGGCGCTGCGATATATCCCAGTCGCAAGCCCGCAGCCACCGTTTTCGAAAAACTGCTGATAAGAATGGTTCGCTCCGGTAATAAAACACTCAGCGGTGGCTGTTTAATCAATCCGCCATAGACATCGTCTTCAATCATTATGAGTTGATATTTATTGATAATATCAGCAACCTCACCACGCCGCCGATGTCCCATAACCGTGCCCGTAGGATTCTGCAGAGAAGGGGTTAAAATAACCACTCTTGCACCTGTGGTACGAATCATTCGATCAAACTCATCCGGAATTATGCCCTGTTCATCTGACATAATTCCGTGCAACGGTAAATGTAGTTGCCGCGATGCAGCCTTGATCCCGGGTGCAGTGAGCTCTTCTACCAGAATCGACTCTCCCCTCTGACAAAGAGAAAGCAAAACCGTCATCAGACCTTGCTGCGCTCCGGCACATAATTTTATGTTTTCAGGTAAATAACTTACCTTACGTAATTTAAGCCATTCAGTAGCCCGAATTTTTCCTGATTGAATGGCATCCGGCGTTAAATAGCTTTGCACACCGCCCCACTCAGCTGACATCGTGAGCTCCATGAGCGTTGAAGCCAGGTCGCGATTATCTTGATCGATAGCAGGAAGGTTTGTTGAAAGATCGATACGCTCTTTTAACGGTAGTGGGTTCTTTATCAAAAAAAGTGATGCCTCCTTGCTCCCTGGAAGCACATAAGTCCCGCGTCCCACTTCACCGCTAACCAGATGTCGCCGGGCGGCTTCCCTATAGGCCTGCATGGTCGTACTCGGATTCAGGTTTAACTTCCAGGCCAACTGTCTCTGCGGCGGTAAACGCTCCCCCACTTTGAGTTCACCTTTTTCAATCGCCTCGGCAATAGCTTCCACCAGGAGAATATATTTAGGTTGATTTGTCTCTTTTAATGTTGGGACCCACATTATTGCCTGCCATACAATATAATTATTTACCCATACAATATCGGTTGCTACGCTCTGGAGCAAGACTTACAACCAGAGAGTGTCAACTATGTTTAATATAGATGAACTACGCGCCTCAGCCAGCGCGGTATACCATGTTATGCCAGCTACGCCACAATATACATGGCCTTTATTGAGTAAACGTTTAAATTGCGAAGTATGGGTTAAACATGAAAATCATACACCAACCGGCGCTTTTAAAATAAGAGGCGGGATCATTTTTATTAACTGTTTATTAAAACGGGAACCTAATATTAACGGTATCATTACCGCAACACGAGGGAACCACGGACAAAGCCTGGCTCTGGCGGCGACAAAAGCGGGATTGCCCTGCTACCTGGTTGTACCAAAGGGTAATTCCCGTGAAAAAAATGCCGCCATGCAGGCGCTGGGCGGACAAATCATCGAATACGGTGTTGATTTTGATGAAGCGCGCGCTAAAGCCGCTGAGATAGCGCAACAAAGGGGGCTTTACTTTGTTCCCGCATTTCATAAAGACCTTATCCTTGGTGTTGCAACCTACGCGCTGGAACTCTTTAATGCCGTGGCTGAGTTGGATACCGTTTATGTACCGGTCGGAATGGGTTCAGGCATCTGTGGTTTAATACAAACCCGGGATTTGCTTGGTCTAAAGACAAAAATAGTAGGTATTGTCTCTGACCAGGCTGACGCATTCGCACAAAGCTTTGAACAAGGGAAAATTATCACGACGCTAAGCGCCGATACCATGGCCGATGGCCTTGCCTGTCGTATGCCTCTGGCTGAATCATTTGCCATGATTCAGCGCGGTGCAGAGCGCATTATCAGGGTCACCGATGATGAAGTTTGCCATGCCATTCGCATCTATCATGAAGATACGCATAATATGGCTGAAGGAGCAGGAGCCGCTGGCCTCGCGGGATTAATAAAGGAACGCCGATTACAGAAAAACAAAAAAGTGGCCGTAATACTGAGCGGAGCCAATATTGATCGCCCCCTCTATGCCAGTATTTTGCAGCAGCAGATCCCCACCCCATAGAGGCAGGGATAAGCCCTCGTTCATTCACTATACCTACATGAGCCATCTTGTCAGCTAACCCTGACTTACCCAATATAGGCTGTTTACTGATACCAAATATTCCGGGTAAAACTTTCAGGATCGCTCATGGAAGAGACTTGCAAGTAAAATCTAATTTTGTGGCTTTATCAATAATTAAAAACTGAAGACCAGTCAAAATCAGCAGACTTTTCTAAAGAACTGGGCCAGTTAGATAAATACTCAGGGGTTATTGGATTTTCCACACGATCTAAACTGGGAATGTAAGGTTTAATATCGATAACTGGACTACCATTTTCCGCATCAATCCAGGATACAATGAGCAATCCGGCGTTTAAATCAACATGCAATACCTCTGTTGTTGTAATCGCTATGGGATTCGGTCTTTGCGGCGAGCGAGTGGCAAATACGCCCATTTCATCTTCAGTATAAGGCGTTGATGTAATAATAGTCTGGCGAGACGATTTATCATCGCAACCATCACACCACCATAATAGATTGACATGACTATGCCCTTCTATTCCTTTTAATCCATCCCGGTAAGGAGGATGCAGGATAACATTTACTTTATCATCCATTAAAGTAATTATACCTATTGCGTGCAGATTAATTTCTTGCATATACAATTCCTTAGCGTCAATATTTCCACCATTTTATATTTACAGTAGCCGTCGACGACAAAAACCATCCTGAATTAACTATTAAGTCGATGCAACAGAAAAATCATACTTTAAAGGTAAATGTTATTCATCGAGTGAAACGGGCTGTTCCGTAACTTATCGCGCCTCCGTTTCTGACGCCGGGGTCAAGCTCAAAAGATGCGTGGAACTAAAGCCGGGATGCTTACAGCGCCAATGATGTGATCAGAATACGGTGTGTGATCTGTCATGCTGTGACGGATAAAACGATACAAATATGGCTCACGCGCCCAAACGAGTCGAAACCACAAAAAGTGGGCTTAGCAATTACACTATCTTGCCAGATGTGACCCGATAGTTAGTATTCAATAACAACTCCATGAATTGAGGTGAGGTTTCAGCCCCAGACCAGCAATCGCTGGAGCCAAGACTACGAAATGTTACCCCGGCAGCCAATGCAATCTTGTTCGGTAACCGGCTGTCACTCAACATCTGCGCCAACGCCTCCATCTCTTCTGCCCTACGCGTGATGTGGTGCGGATAGGTTGGAACCAGCTTTCGTAAATCAGACAATGTGCTTCCCAGATGATACTCAAGCAGCTCGAACAGAGGATCGGTAACATCAAAAGCATTGGCAGTATTAGCCGTTTCAAACAAGGCAGCAGTAACAGCCTTGTTGAAACCTGCAAAAACCATTTTGAAAATTGATGCCTGGACGATTTCATCGCCAAGTCGAATCACCGGCAATATACCTTTAAATAATTTTTCTATCGGCATTGTGTCTGGACCACTGACATAAATTCGTCCTTCTTCGCCCAAATGTGAGGCGCGCCCGATAATACAAGCATTGCAAAAAGGCAATGAAGCCTGGTCGAAAACCCGACTCAAGTACTCGGCATCCGCAGGGGTCTTTGCATTCAGATCGATAAATACGGGCATAGCATTCTTTTCTCGGCAGGCTCGAATTGCTTGATGTGCCACCTCGACGACAGCCGATGGGGGCACCAGCGACAAAATCAGGTCACTTTCAACAACAGCATCGGCCATGCTGTCGCGCATGCCTATCCCGATCTCCCGTGCCGATTTTTGGGTTTTCTCGCTACGGCAACCCATCGGACTGATCGTTTCATGGCCAGCCGCCCGCAGCAATGCAGCAAAAGCCCTGCCCATTTGGCCCGGATAGAGAATAGCGATCGTCGACATGATATTACCTCCTGTATAGATTTAAGGATTTGGTGTTATTCGTGGGGGTAATACAGGCACCCAGAAGAGCCAGACCACCGAAAACGGCAATCGCCGCGTAAATCTCGAAGGCAAATATATAGCTACCCGTGATATCGAACAGCAGCGCTGCCAATAACGGTCCACCGATACCTGAGATCATGACTAAGGGCGTAACGACCCCCATAATAACGCCTTGATTCTTGCGCCCGAATAACGAAGCGAGAAGAAACGGCATCATCATGATCAGCCCTCCTGCAGATAAACCGCTCAAGACACCATAGCCTAACTGCAGTTGCCAAATATTCCCCGCGGTGATGAAGAGGATGAGACCTATTGCCTGAAATACAGAGAGGCTGAGAACAACCCATTTCGCTGAAACTTGCTCTACAATGAAACCCGTTAATAATTTACCCAGGATCGCAAAAGCGCCATAGGTCAAGATCACACTACCTGCCTCGGCGGTTGTAAAGCCAAGCGATTCTGCCGCCGGAACCTTATGTAACAAGACGCCTTTCAAGACAAAATCGCTGAGATTCCAGCCGACGATAAGACACCAGAAACCAGGCGAGCGAATGGCTTCTGTCAATGTAAGATCAGGACGCTCCCCCCCGCTTTTTTCTTGAGCAAATGCGCTACCCTGCTCTTCGCCGAGCGGCAGAAGGTTCATATCCGCTGGCTCGCGACGTAGAACAAAGAGAGCCAGTGGCACCAGAAAGAGAATGGGCAGAAAACCAAGCAAGAACCAGGTAGAGCGCCAGTCGGAAATAGACAACAGCCAAATGATAACGGGTGACAGCAATATGCCGCCGAGGTTGGCGCCAGATGATACCAGACCGGTCGCACGCCCGCGCTGAGTCGTAAACCATTTGGCAATCAGAGGAAACACTAATGCGTTAGACAGGCCCGCAACTCCGATACCGCCGATTACGCCAAAAATAAGCGCGAACTGCCAGAAAGTTTGTGTGAAAGAGACCACACTGAGGGAGAAGCCAACAAGAATAGCGCCAACCACTATAATAATTCCGGGCCCCCGTCGATCAACCAACCAGCCGACAAGAGGGGCGATAGCGCCTGCGATCAGCTCTCTGAATGCGATGACCCCTGTAATTTGAGTATTGGACCATCCAAGCTCTTCCCGGGCCGGATTTATAATGAAACCCATGGTCTGGAAACCGATTCCGGCACGGATAGACGATATAGCCAAACAGGCAAAAGCAACATACCAGGCATAGTGAACACGCGTTAATCTACACATACACAACATGAACCTTATAAGTTGAATTTCGGCTGGGTCACGAGTGTAGCGATTGATACTACCGCGAGTCCCCTGACCCCGATCCCTTGTTTGTGCTAGCGACGCCCGTTTTCACCTCTATGGGTATCAATAAAAGTAACCATGAAAAATACCAACGATGGCTTAGAAAATCGTTTTATTCTGTGAGTCCTTCACTTTGTATATTGTTACGAAAAAATCCATCTATAAATAAGGTAATAAATGTAGTTAACAATAAAAAACCCTAAACACTATGATGAAAGTGTGAAGATAACGTAAAGTAATACTGTTGTAAGTATCCCGCATAAGGCAAAACGCCAGCGCCAAAACTCGATCTCCTGTAGTAACACACTGAATTTGGCCACAAGCAGAGGATATACCCCAGCCTGTGCGGCCGGGGGCATCGGAGGCGAACTAAATATGCTTATTGAAGAAGACGTCTAACTTTTGCATGGCCTGGTCAACGTATTTAGGAACCCAATATGTTTCGATATGAGTAGCGCCATTGATCAGGAACAGTTCTTTATCCTGCGTACCGGTCGCTTTCGCGAACGCATCTTCAGTCATATAGAGCGTATCCGCTTTTGAACCGGCAATCATCAGCAGCGGTTTATTGATGAGATTGATATGGTCCGTCACGTCAAAGCTCATCAAATCCAACAGGCTGCTGGTGGTGTATTTAAACGTTGAGTTCGGGTGGGCATGGGTTTTCCAGTAGTACTCGTAGCCCTGTCGATAGAGGGCAAAAGGTAATTTAGCGATCTGTTCATCCGTCAGATTTGCATCGCCGGAGTAAAGCACTTCGCCTCCGGCAGCTTCCTGAGCACGGGCGTCAGAAGCCTGCTGAAGCCGCTGCTGGATAGTATCCAGCTGTGAATTCTGAAAACCATTGCGGCGTACAAGCCCTGAATTAAACATGCTGATGGTTGCAATCGATTTGAATCGTTTATCCGTCTCGGCGGCAGCCAGTGAATACCCGCCACCTCCGCAAATACCCAGCAGACCGAGGCGTGCGGTATCGACCCCAGGATATTGGCTGATGTAATCCGCCATACCGTGGATATCCTCAATACGATTTGCCGGTTTATCCACGCTACGAGGCATCCCGCCGCTAGCGCCCTGATAAGCCGCGTCGGCGGTAATCGTGATGTACCCCTGCTCAGCGAGACGTTGGGCATACAAACCCGCGACCTGCTCTTTTACGCCGCCATTAGGGTGTGCGACCACCACCGCAGGGTATTTTTGGGCGGGATCGTAGTGAGCTGGCGTATAGACATTCGCAGCAATCTGGATGCCGTGCAGATCGTATTTCACCGGATGAATGTTGACCTTACCTTTGATATTTTCAGTAATGGCACCGTCATAAACGAGGGTGAACGGATTTTTCTTGTAATCAGCCGCCTTGACTGAGGTCACTCCGGCGACAGCCGTCAGCAGCATGGCGCTTATAAGCATCAATTTCATGGTCTCTCCCGATGAGTATCAGCCTGGTTATCCAGGCTCGCGGAATTCAATTTGCAGCCTCAGGTTAGGGAGAAAGGGCTGTCAGCAGCGTGACCGAGGAATAACATTTTTGTCAGGAAGCGGACCGGGATGAGAACCTGTTCCTGACAGCGCTGTCAGGTAAGCGTCAGCTTTATGTTGGCTATCAAGGCGCAGAATGGTCTCGGTTAGATGAGATTCATGTTCAATTTTCCGAGCAAAGGAGCGATCGATGAAACGCCAAAACGCCTCAACACGACCAGAGCGACGTAAGCGATTAGTCGCCAGGGCGAGCATTGCCGCCGCCTCGCTGATTCCCCATGTATCGGCAACAAATAAAGACCCTATGCGACAAAATAGAGCGGCGGCCGGCGTATCGCTGACCGCCGCAGAAATGACCGCGCTTACCCGCTCACTGGCAACCCTGACTATCCAGGGTCAACGTCTGCCGGATGCCGGATGCCGGATGCCGGACAGATCTATTCAGATATTGAAGCACCGTTGAAAAGCTTAGAGGAAGTTCCGTTATGCGCCTGTTGTTAGTCGAAGATGAAGAAAAAACGTCAACCTATCTCAGCCGTGCGCTGGGTGAGTCCGGATTTACGGTCGATATCTCTGCCGATGGCGCTGAGGGCCTTCATTACGCGCTGGAGTTTGACTACGACGCCATCATCCTGGATGTGATGCTGCCGGGGATGGATGGCTACCGGGTACTCGAGGGGGTACGAGCCGTCAAACAGACGCCGGTGCTGATGCTCTCTGCACGGGGATCGGTCGACGAACGGGTCAAAGGACTTCGCCTTGGCGCTGATGATTATCTCCCCAAGCCCTTTTCACTTATTGAGCTGGTGGCGCGTATTCAGGCCCTGGTGCGGCGCCGCTCTGTGGACGGTGCAGACATCACCCAGCTGCACATTCACGACCTGCATCTCGACTTACTGGCTCGCCGGGTATTTCGCGCCGGAACGCGACTGGAACTGACCGCAAAAGAGTTTTCCCTGCTGAGCCTTCTCTCCCGCCATCAGGGAGAAATTCTGTCCAAGATGATGATTGCTGAGCAGGTATGGGACATGAATTTTGACAGCGATGCCAACGTGGTTGAAGTCGCCATTAAACGTCTGCGCGCCAAAGTGGATGCCCCGTTCGACATCAAGCTACTTCATACCGTTCGTGGTATGGGGTACGTCCTTGAAGTCCGCGCTGAATAAATGAAGGGGATAAGCATGCTTAAGCGCTCCATCTCAGTCCACCTGGCGCTGATGTTCGCCCTATCCGCGCTGCTGATCGTGTCCGTTATCGGTATCCTGCTAAGAAGCTCTCTGCATGACTCTCTGCAAAAGCAGATGCACAACGAGCTGTTATTCCGGGAATCATTGATGAGTCCATGGATCACCGCGCGGACCTCGGCTGACGGCTGGTCGACGCTTACCAGTAAATTTACCCTGTTAACCAATTCTGAAGGTGAGCGCGTTCGCTACTGGATAGTGAGCGACGATCCGCGCTTTAGTATAGGGGGAACGCCGCCGCTGGGAGTCCAGTGGTCTGCTTTACGGGAGGGGTTTAATCAAGTGCCCGGCGCAGCGGAAGGGGCATGTTCACTGTTCCTGTTAGTGAAAACCATCCCCGCCAACGGTGAAAGGCCTGAGCTGCGCTACGTGGTTGCCATCGACTCCACGCCGTATATGGGCACACTGAATGCCTTCACGCGTACGCTGCTGATTATTGCCGCGCTGGGCGTAGCGATCGTCGCCCTGCTGGGATACGTCGTTTCAAGGATTGGTCTGCGTCCGGTGGGAATGCTCAGTAAACAGGCACAACATCTCGCCCCGGTGGACCATGGCCAACGCCTGGATACCCGCGCATTGCCCGAAGAACTACAGCAGTTAGCCTCATCGTTTAACGGCGTATTAGCGCGTCAGGAGGTCGCCTGGCGACAGCTTGAAAGCTTTAACGCCGATGTTGCCCATGAGCTCCGCACACCGCTGACCAACCTGATTGGTCAGACGCAGCTGGGTCTCTCGCGCCGACGCTCGCCTGATGAACTGGAAGAGTTGCTGGGTTCAAATCTCGAGGAGCTGGAGCGCATGACGTCAATTGTGAACGACATGCTGTTCCTGTCCCACGCTCACGCAGGTGAACATGCTTCCCAGCTTACCCGGGTCTCCCTGCGAGAAGAAACCCTGAAAACCGCGGAGTATGTTGAGCCCTCCTTTGCTGAAAAACAGCTTTCTCTGGATGTTGAGGGCGATGTCAGCGCGCACATCGACCGGCGGCTGTTCCACCGCTCACTGGCCAATTTACTGGAAAACAGCGCCCGGCATTCGCCATCGAACAGTGCGGTCACCGTGCGACTCAGCGAAAAGGATAATCAAGCCTGTGTTGAAGTTTCAAACCCAGGCGATCCGATAGCACCGGAGCACTTACATCGGCTTTTTGAACGGTTTTATCGTGTCGACACCTCCCGAGCCAGGAGTGATACCCATCATGGGCTGGGGCTGTCGATCGTGCGTGCCGTCGCCATTATGCACCGGGGAGATGTCTTTGCCCGTAGTGAAGGTGGCATCAATACATTTGGACTGACGTTTGCTAAACAACCCGACGCTATCCGAACAGAGAGACTGATTTCAGAGACAACATCGGGACGTCCGCACGCTAAGCCCTCTGACGAAATTGTCAGAGGGCCGTCAGTCTGATGTCAGGTTGCCTGCGCCAGAATCACCGCTAAGACTAACCACTGCTGATGGAAGGAATGAAACAGTGAGAATAAACAAGGTATTTAGCGGGTTTCTGGCGATAATTTTCACGGGGCTTCTGGGACAGCCCGCGTCCGCATCAGAGAATTCATCTGCTCAGTCCCGCACGCTGATTATCTACTTTTCACAACCCGAGGAGATGAAACCTGATGCCGTGGATGGTTTTTCCGGGGCCAGCGTATTACAAAAAAATGCCCCAGAGACCGGCAGCACGCAGTTTATTGCGCAGCTGGTGCAGAAACAGACTCACGGCGATTTGTTTCGCATTGAAACAACCACCGCCTACCCTCGCCAGCATGACGCGCTGTTACGCGTTGCCGAAAAGGAGCAGCAAACTAAAGCCAGGCCCGCGCTAAAAGCGCCGCTCCCCGCACTCAGCGAGTACGACACCATTTACGTCGGCTACCCCATCTGGTGGTACACCATGCCCATGGTGATATATAGCCTTTTTGAGCAAAATGATTTTGCCGGTAAAACGGTCATTCCCTTTACCACCCATGGAGGCAGCCGGTTAGCCGACTCCCTGCGAGAAATTGCCCGCATGCAGCCCCAGGCCAAATTAGTCACTCGCGCGCTCTCGATCTCACGCAACGATATTGCAGATCCTGACGTACCCACGCAAGTTGAGCAATGGGTCAAACAAGTCCAGCCACCGCGTTAAGCCATCGACATGAAGAAAATTTATATTTTCCAGGTCATGCAGGATACGCTCATGACGTTACTTCTGCTGGTGCTGATGGGGTTTCACCTTCAGGGTGAAATCATTCATGAATGGGCGGGTATTATTTTTACGCTGCTCATCATTTTGCATTTATATCTTAACAGGCGGCGCTTGTGGTTATTGTCGATGAAAATTCCGTTATCGATGCGGATAGTTAACAGAGCCATTAATGTGGTGACATTCGTTGTTATTCTGACCGCGATTGTCTCTGGCATGATGCTGTCCCGACATATCCTTCTGGACCTGCCGTTCCACAACCCGGCAAGCTGGGTCAGAAAAATACACATGACGTCGGTCCACTGGGGAATGCTCATTCTGGCACTGCATATTGGGCTGCACTGGAAAATGCTGGCAACGTTTTTCTGCCGGATCCTGAACATCTCCGACGACTCACGCTTTGCCAATGTCATTATGCCGGGGATTTTTTCGATTATTGCGTTACTGGGGTTGTACTGGCTTCTGAATCAGAACTATCTCGACTATTTGCTGATGAAGGTGGATTTCTCCTTTTTCGACTACGACGAATCTACCCTTCTGTTTTATTTGCGCTACCTGGCCATTATTGTTTTATTTGCATTAATGACACGGTTTTTGCTTTGGTGCTTTATTTTCAGGAAGTATAAAGCGGTGTCACCCTAATAGAGCTTAACTGACATCATTGTCAGGGGGGCGTCAGCCTGACGACATGCCACCCTTATTACAATCATTGCAGACCATCCCCCTCATCGTAGATAAGGACGCTTTGCATGATCGGACATTTACGTTACCTCGGGCTGTTACTGCCCCTCTTCACTTTTTCATCCTCGGCAGCGGCACAACATTCCGCTGTCCATATCGCCCCCGCCGGGAGCCAGATCGCGGTGTATGGGCCAGCGGAGAACTTTACCGGTCGCGTTCGGGTCGATCCCCTGTTCAAGGCGGATAACGACATCCGGGTTTCCGCGGCTTATGTCACCTTTGAACCTGGTGCCCGCTCCGCCTGGCATACGCATCCGGCAGGTCAGCGGCTGATCGTGACCTCTGGCGTCGGGCTCACCCAGCAAGAAGGCCAGCCGGTGCAGGTCATCCGCACTGGCGATGTTGTCTCTTGTCCGGCGGGCGTCAAACACTGGCACGGAGCTGCCCCCGGCAGTGCAATGACGCATCTGGCGATAACCGGGATTGTGGATGGCAAAAGCGTTAACTGGATGGAGAAAGTGACAGATGAACAATACCACGCCCATTAAGGCATTAACGGCAGCGCTACTGCTGACTTTTGGTTTTGCTCTCACCGCAAATGCTGCCCCCGTCATTACAGGAGCCTCAGAAATGAACCAGCAACAAACCGTTTCAGATACACTGTCAGCTCGCCAGCAGGCCATCCCGTTGATCGCGGCATCGATGGCCAGCAGTCAGATGGAGAAGCTGAATACGGCCCTGAATCAGGGACTTGACGCTGGGCTCACGGTAAACGAAGCCAAAGAGATTCTCGTCCAGCTTTATGCCTATACGGGCTTCCCCCGTAGCCTGAATGCGCTCAGTGAACTGATGAAGGTCGTCGACGCACGCAAACAACGTGGTATTGAAGACGTTGAGGGCAAAGAACCGGTCGCCACCATCCCAGTCGGGGATGAACTTCGCCGGGTCGGTACCGCAAACCAGACCAAAATCTCAGGCGCTCCCGTCCAGGGGCCGCTGTTTGATTTTGCGCCGGTCATTAATCAATTTCTGCAAACGCATCTGTTCGGCGATATTTTCGCCCGCGATAACCTCGACTGGCAGAGCCGCGAGCTGGCAACGGTTGGCGCATTAGCGGCCACTCCGGGCGTCGAAGCCCAGCTGTTATCGCATACGCGAGCCAGCATGCGGGTCGGCCTGACGGCAGCGCAGCTGCGCCAGCTGGCGCAGGTTCTGCGTGAATATGGCGAAAATGATGCGGCTATGCGAGCTGAAAAGGCGCTGCAACAGGCTCTCGCCAACCATTAGGAGTTGATTATGGAGCATGATCCCACCCGCAGAATGTTGCTTACCGCGCTTGCCGGGCTGACGCTGGCGAACGTCTCGCGGTCATCAGCAGCCACCGGAAATGCAAATGTACAGGGTAAAAGTCGAATTCTGGTGGCGTACTTTTCCCGCAGCGGTAACACACGGGTGATTGCCGGCGTCATTCATCGCAGCCTGAACACCGATCTGTTGGCAATCGAACCGGCAACGCCATATCCGGAAGACTATTTTCAGACCGTTGAACAAGCAAAACATGAGCGTGAGCGGGGAGTCAAACCCGCCTTAAAAAATAGCGTCGCAGATATCTCACGCTATGAGACTGTGTACTTAGGCTTTCCCATCTGGGGGACCAGCGTCCCCCCCGTCGTGCAAACGTTTCTCAGCAGCCATAACCTTGCGGGGAAATTACTCATCCCCTTCATTACTCACGGCGGCTACGGTAAAGGAGACAGCGACGACATCCTTGCCAGTCTGGCGCCCACCGCGCGCCGGGAAAAACCGCTGGTCATTGAATGCGACCAGGAGCGCAGAACCACAGAAACGGTCAACCGCTGGTTAGAAACCATCCGCGGCTAATCGTCCGCATTCATGAAGCTGCCAAATAAGGGCAATCAAGGCTGCTAAATAATTAACGCAGACAACTCAGATATGATTGAACGGTAAACATAACAGAGGATGTAATCTTGAAGACGATTTTAAAAACGCTGGCCATCTGCGTCATGGCGGGTGGCCTGGTGGCTCAGTCGGTATATGCCGAGCCATTGGTCATTCAGGAACAAGGAAGCTTTTCTGCCGGTGGCACCCTCATCACTGCCCCGGGAACCTTCGACGCGAAAAAACCGCTGGATTCTGCTGGTCAAACTTATCATGGCGATCATGCGTCCGTGTTCTACCAAATCCCGGTGAATCCGCATAAATACCCTATTGTTATGCTGCACGGTGCAGGTCAGTTTTCCCGTACCTGGGAAAGCACCCCGGATGGTCGTGAAGGGTTCCAGAACATCTTCCTGCGCCGCGGATTCTCAACCTGGCTTGTCGATCAACCGCGTCGGGGCAGCGCCGGGCGCACGACTGTAGAAGGTACGGTAAGGCCAAAACCGGATGAGCAGATGTGGTTTAATCAGTTCCGCGTCGGCGTGTGGCCGGAGTATTTTAAAGGCGTCCAGTTCTCACACGATAAAGAAGCCCTGAATCAGTATTTCCGTCAGATGACCCCCAATACCGGGCCGTTTGATATCAACGTTATCTCCGATGCGATATCCGCTGTCGTGGATAAATCCGGCCCGGCGATCCTCTTCACCCACTCTCAGGGTGGCGGACCGGGCTGGTACACGGCGATGAAAAACGACAAGGTCAAAGCCATTGTTGCCTTCGAGCCTGGCAGCAGCTTTGTCTTCCCGGAGCAAGAACTCCCTGCCCCGATGCCAAGCGCATTCGACACGCTGAAGGGTGAGCCTGTGCCGCTGAAACAGTTTATGGCGCTGACTAAAATCCCGATTCTGATTATTTACGGCGATAACATCCCGGAGAAACCCGTCGCCATGCCGGCACAGGACAGCTGGCGCGTTCGTCTGGCGATGGCTCGCGAGTGGCGTGACGCGGTGAACAAGCATGGCGGGGATGTCACGGTGACGCATCTGCCTGAGATAGGTATCAAAGGTAATACCCACTTCCCGTTCTCTGATTTAAATAATGTGCAGATTGCTGATTTGGTGAGTCAGTTCCTGAAGGAAAAAGATCTGCAGTAGCAGTAATAGAAGATGACATTGTTAGTTTAGGAAAGCGCCCAGTGATCCGTGGGCGCTCATCGTATCAAGTAAGTTATTCAAGTACCGGCAAAATGTAACCTTTACGTGCACTTTGTCATGCAAGAAAAACGAGGTCCAACGCAAGAAAGGACAGAAATTTATCGATTTTATGAAAATATAACTGACCTGTCTGTCCGGTAAGCGTGAATACAACTGACAGAGGGCACGAAAACTTCCTTTTCTTTAATCATCTCGAAAGAGCGATAGTAAATCAGCTCAATATTAAATTCGAACTCCTGAAAGGTTGTCCTCTCATCCGAGAGGCTTGCAAGCAACCACTGAATTTCTTCATAGACCAGTTTATCAAATAGTCTTTTTTTCTGTGCAGTGGAAAGCCACTGCCTCATAAAGATTTTCTGGTTGATACCATTCATAGAGGGAAGATTGCGTTTTCTTAGTTTAATCGCCAGAAGAAAACAGTAATAAAAATGATTCAGAATAATAAGTTCATGCAACTGATTCATATTACCCCCATGCATAACCTGTGTAATGATGAGAAATACAATCTTCCACACGATCCTCAGGGTTACGCGTCGATATTGACCAGGACCTTAACGAAAAACGCTTCCCGGTTATAAAGCCCCGGCAAAATCGACGGAACCTCTTCCAGTAATACCCGTTTAGTAATTAATGGGTAGACATCAATCTGCCCGGTACTGAGGTAATGAATGGAGGTCTGCCACTCTTTTCCCGGAAACGGCACAGAGATTGAGTTCCATGAGCCAATGACCTTAAGCTCATTCCGTACAATTTTTTCAAAATTCAGTCGAGGTAAGGCAACGTCTCCGTAAGGGATACCCAGCAGTACCACCGTGCCGCCTTTAGCCGCCAGAAGCAGAGATGAGCCGACCCCGGCCGCATTCCCGGATGATTCAAAGACAACATCAACACCGGCGTTATGGGTAACCTCCTGGAACCGGGATAAATGATTTTCATCTTTTACGCAGAACGTTGCCGTTGCTCCGGTTTTCGCCGCAATTTCGAGTTTCATTTCATCGGTGTCAAATGCGAATACGTCTCCCGCACCGCAGATTTTTGCCCATTGAACAGCAAGTAAGCCGATGGTGCCGCACCCGACAACAGCCACACTGCTACCCGGTTTGATATCGACCTGCCGCATGCCATGGACAACCACACTGGATGGCTCAATAAAACTTGCTGTCTCAAAGTCCATCGAGTCGGGTAATTTGAGGACATTCTCCGCCGGCATCCGAATATATTCAGCAAAAGCCCCGCTGACATGGCCCCCCAGCACCTTCAGATCGGTACACCGGGCATAATTGCCCTGTTGACAGTAATCACAGTGGAAGCAGGGGAAACAGTTACAGGCTGTGACGCGGTCGCCTTTCCTGACCGATGTCACCCCACTCCCCGCGCTCTCTACGGTACCGGAAAACTCATGTCCCCAGGTCAGTCCGGGGTTATATGAGCCAATTTTACCAAAACGTGATATATCAGAACCACATATACCCGCCGTATGCACTTTAATCAGAACATCATTTTCGTTTTCAATTTCAGGTTTCCGCACGTCTTCATAGCGGACATCCTGTACACCATACAAATTCAGTGCCTTCATCATAATCTCACTCGCTGGTATCAGAGTTAAACACACGAATGTGAAAAAAATGTCGCCCCCCCACAAGGGCGACAAACGCACCTGCTATGTCAGGGACTAGTGTGGCGAATTCAGGAGTCCGGAAAGCTGGTGCCAGCATTCCATGGCCGTTCTTTCAAACATTAAAGGCGTAACAGAGATATATCCTTCAGAAACCGCCCCGGCCTCACTGTGTTCAGGAAATGTCGTGACCCCATGCTCCACCCGGATCCAGAAATAATTTTCTCCGTGCGGGTCTGTCGTGGGTACGACCTGTAGTCCTTTCACTTTGCCGATACCCTGGCGCGTAGCTTTAATTCCCCTGATCTTTTCCGCGGGCAGGTCGGGGAAATTAATACTCAGGCAACAGTCCAGCGGCAATCCCCGGCGGAGTAACGTCTCGAGTACGGGCAGGCAAAAGGCTTCTGCCGTACGCCAGTTAACAGCGTCCTCAGGTCGTTTGTCCTGACTCAGTGCGACCGACGGAATGCCGAGCAGGAGGCCAGTGATGGCCGCACCTACCGTGCCGGAAAGCACGGTTTCAAAACCGATATTAGAGCCGTTGTTAATGCCTGACAGTAACAGCTGTGGGGGCTGTTCTTTCATCAACTGCCGGACGGCCACCGTGACACAATCAGCCGGTGTACCATGCACTGCAAACCGACGTTCTCCGCGTGGCTCCACACGGACAGGTTCCCTCAGGCTGACAGAGTTGGCCACCCCGCTTTTATCCGTTGCAGGTGCCACGATCCAGACTTCATCGGTGAGCTGTTTTGCCACCCTTTCAAGCAATTTAATTCCCGGAGCATCAATACCGTCATCATTGACAAGCAAGATCCGTTGTAACCATTTTTGAGCCACAGTATTACCTCCCTTTCAGGGATAAATAAAGACCAGTCAGTGAGTTAAACTTTACCGGGAATAAAGCGGATTATTCTTTCTCGCCAAAGCCGCTGGCAAATAATCCTTTGATTTCATCCATCAGAACCTGTTCGTCAGGACCTTCGCAGATGATTTCAATACTGGACTTACCTTTAACGCCGGCTCCCAATACACTCATCAGTCCTTTAATAACGGTCTCCTTACCGTTATTTATAAGCGTAACAGAAGACTCATATTTTTTTAGCGTTTTAATAAATGTGGCCGCAGGACGTGCGTGCAGTCCCGTGCTGTTAACAACACGAATATTTTCTCGAATCATTTTTACATCCAACTCTGATTGAAGAATTAAAAGAAAAGGTATGTCAGGACGCCTTATTCATCATCAGAATTTTGCTATAAACGTCCGCTTCTACTGCCGCTTTCGCACCAGACATCACTTTAGCCAAATTTGCTTCATTGTTATTTTGCGTCCACGCCTGACCCACTGTGGTAATAAATGCCTTACGCAGATCGCTGGCAATATTAACCTTCACGACGTTATATTTTACAAAACTGCGGATGATATCTTCATCAATGCCGGAACCACCATGGATAACCAGCGGGCAAGGACATACTTTGGCAATCTCCTGCAGCAACGGAATATCAATGCGCGGAATATCTTCCAGACCGTGAACGTTACCGACGGAAACTGCCAGCATGCTGCATCCAGTCTCTTCCACAAACCGGCGAACCTGATTCACATCCGTCTTACAGTCGGCCTCGCTGACGTGGTCATCTTCTTTACCCAGAATCGCGCCGAGCTCCGCTTCAACGGGCACGCCAAAAGATTTACAAAAATCGACGGCTTCTTTAGTAAACGCAATATTTTCTTCATACGGCAGCTCTGCCCCGTCAATCATCACGGAGGTGAAGCCTGCTCGAACGGCCCGCTTAACATCATCCAGCTCTTTACCATGGTCAAGATGGAGACTGACCGGCACATCCATGGTCGCCGCGCGTTTACGCACAATTTCATAGATATAATCATAACCCGACAATTTTGCATTTGTCGGTGCAATCTGAATAAAGTTAGGTAATCCTGAACGCTCAATCGCGTCCAGAATAGAAATAGTGGTTTCCAGGTTGGTGGTGTTGAATGCACCCGCCAGGACACGTTTTTCACGGATACGATCGAGCAGGATATTACCGTTTACTAATGGCATGATATTTACCTCTTTCTTCGTTGAAGTACTGTACCCAAATAATATTTATCTGATTTCAACCAGACATTACCGAAATCAAATGGCATATGATTATCGAGGAATACCAGTTGTTCCAGATGAAGCACCGGTGCTTCTTCATTCACTTCCAGATAGTGCCCCCGTTCACTACCCACAATTTTTGCGGCGTAGCGGCTTTCAGAATATTCAATTTTTCGTCCCGTCATGGCTTCGACAGTCTGAAACAGGTTTTGCTTATTGAAATCAACCTCAGTTATTCCCGGACACAGCGAAATATTGATTCTGTTTTCAATTAACATAACCCTTTCCCCGTCCACACTACGGATTCGTTTAAGATAAAAAATGGGTGTGCCGGGTTCTATCTGCAGCTTTGCGGCCACTCCTTTTGACGCCTTTTCTATACAGGAATCAATAACCTCCGTCGTAAAAGATAAGTGCTGGCTTTCGAGCGACTCCGCGAAAGATAACAATCCTTCTCCGAGGGAGTAGGAGATATTTTCTTTCTTAACAAAAGTCCCCTTTCCCTGCACCTGAACCAACAACCCTTCATTGACCAGCATCGTGACACCTTTTTTAACCGTGCCTCGGCTAACCTGAAGTATTTCCATGATCTGATTTTCGGAAGGGATCCGATCCCCCTTACCCAGCTCACCCTTATAGATTTTCCCGCGGATCCATTCAGAAACCTGCATATATAATGGAATTTCAGAGTCTTGCAGTATGGTACTCATGTGATGCTTCTCCTGTGTGTAGATCATCTGTATACAAGTATGAACAACTCATGATGATACAGCGTTTTTAAAAATTTAACTATATGACCAACTTCACAGTTTCAGCCCAACATACAGATGTCCGCACGGCAACGCTTTCCATTCTGCAGAGGCCTCCGTACAGAAATACGGAGGCGCATCCGTCATACGTCAGCTTTAATAATGACTTTCAGAACGTCATTATCCGGATTGGAAGCAAACTCAATCGCCTCAGCCATACGGGACAAGGGCCAGGTATGGGTGATCATGTCTTTCGTATTGATTTTGTTTTTTTCCACAATCTCAATCGCTTCTTTCATGTCATAAGGCGTTAGTGAATAGGTGCCCACGATTGAAATTTCATCCCGGAACAGTCTGCTGGCATCAATTTCCACAACCGGATTTTTATCAAATGGTGAGAACACAACAATTCTCCCCCCGCGGCGTACAACATTGACGGCCTGAGAAACCAGGGACGAGACCCCGGCGGCGATAATCACCACATCTGGACCTTTCCCTTGGGTAATTTCTGCTACCCGGGTTTCGACATCTTCGTTTGCCGGATCGATCGCGTGGGTAACCCCCACCTTCAGCGCCAGTTCACGCTTAAACCGGGAAAGGTCGGATACAATTACCGTCGAGGCGCCTTTCAATGCCGCCAGTTGTGCGCTGACCAGGCCAATGGTACCGGAGCCCAGAACCAGCACCGTATCTTTCGGATGGATATTGGATGATTTCAGGCCATGCAGACAACAGGCGACAGGCTCGATCATTGCCGCCCGATCCCAGTCAAGACCGTCGATTATCCGGTGCGTCAGATGTTCAACGTGCAGGCGTGGGATACGAATAAACTCACTGAACCCGCCAGGTTCCAGATTAGTTTTCTTGAACTGATCGCACAGAGTGAAGAACCCTCGATCACAGTAATGGCAGTTAAAACAGGGAACATGAATGGCGGTTACCACCCGTTCACCCACCCGGTAGCGGGTAACATCCTTACCGACTTTCACCACTTCCCCCGACACTTCATGGCCGAGGATCACCGGGCCGGTCACCGTCTGGTGCTGCGCTTTATGAATATCGGTACCGCACAAGCCACAGGAGTGCATTTTGATGAGCATGTCGCCGTCGCCAATTTCTGGCACCTCGACATCTTCATACCGAATATCATTTTTACTGTAGTAAACGCTGGCTTTCATTAGTTAACTCCATTACAGAGACGCTCAGTACGCATCTTGGATTCATAAAGCGGCTTATAGACCTGAGTGTAAATTGCCTGATAGTGCATCACGGCATCACTCTCCGGCAGGTAGCGTCGGGTCTGTTCTTCAGCTGTTCCGGGAAGAGATTCCACGTCCACACCTGCAGCTTTCGCTGCCAGCATGGCAGCCCCTTTGCTCACGGCCTCATTGACATTACAGGCCACTATTTCTCGGTTAAGAATATTGGCCTTAAGCTGCAACCAGTACGGGTTTTTGCAGGCGGCCCCAATCACATTCACGACCGGATAATTTTTTCCGATCAGCGTTTCGTATAAATCCAGCAGGTTTCGTAGTTCAAAGCACAACCCCTGGAACACAAAGCGCAGAACATCTTCCGGTCGGGACTTATCATCAAGACCGTAAACTAATGCCCGGGACCAGGTGTTTCTGTCCGGAGGTCCGCTGCCCCGCAGATGGGGAATGAAGATACCGTCAAGCGCGCCAGCCACAGCCATGTCCTGCTCGTGGCGAAGCGTATCCACCATTCTCAGGAACGCGGGCATATCGAGCTCGAAGAGGTTTCTGAACCATTCAATGGCATACCCGGCAGAAGGCAGTGAGGCATACAGAGAATGGAGCCCTGGAAGCACATGCATGCCATTTGACACCCGGGCACGAAAGAACCGTTCAGTGTTGTTGACTGCTTCAGTCACCACCAGCAATCCCTCTGTTGTTCCTGTGGAATTCAGGATCTGATCTTCACTGGTCAATCCGACGGCCACGGAACCGCACATATGGTCATGCCCGGCGATGGCGACGCGCGTGTCCGCCGTCAGTCCGGTCAGTTCAGAGACATCTGGCGCGACGGTACCAATCGCTTCCCCGGCCTGGACCAGCGGACTAAATAACGAAGGGGAAAGTTCAGCAGCAGTAATGAGCTGCTTATCCCAGTTCATCTCAGTAATATTTAATGCCATCGTTCGTGAAGCCAGGGAGTATTCCGAACGTTTCACCCCAGATAATTTAAAGGCAATATATTCCGCCAGGCATAACCATTTCCGGCCTTCATGGGCATTGCTGATATTATCCTGCAACCATTTAATTTTATTGATGCTGTAATTTGAATGTGCAGGGATACCGGTTATTTCATAGATATGTTCGATATCCATGGCGGAAATAATCTTTTCCAGCTGTTGTTTAGGCCGCGTGTCATACCAGGTCAGTACCGGACCAACGACATTATCGTTATCATCAAGCAGAACGCCGGCTTCTCCCACACTGGCGACCGCTACGGCGCTGATTTGCTCTGCATCATCCAGAATATTGGTTATTGTTCTGAGGCCATGGATGACCCCTTCCCAGATGAGGCGGACATCAAAATCAGTATTTTCTCCGTCAACAATTTTAGGCGTTCTGAAACTGTACTGATTCATTAATTCCAAAGAAGGAATAGCGAACAAACACACCTTACAATTGGTCGTACCCACATCGATTCCGATCGTATACATCACTCTCCCCTTTTTTTTGCAAGGGACAACGTTTGTTTAATTCAAAAGCAGTTCCCTCTGCTTTTGAATAGACAGGATTATTTTGCTAGCGGAATATCAGCCGAAGCGGCTTCATTTTCTGCTACTTCTTCTGCTTTCAGTTGTTTTTTAGTGACACGATATAGCCACAGGCACAGCAGGAAGATGACAGGAATAAGCACCAGGGCAATGGTATTTCCTTCAAAGATTTTAACTGCCCAGAAACGATACGGGTTACCACCATCCAGTAAGCTGGAGATTTCACCATCCGTTTTCAGCGGGAAGTTCATATCCCGTGCAATTTTGGTCAGGATAGGCGCTGCTGCCGAAGCCACATACAGGTTCACCGCCAGGCATGGAATGCCAATGATGAACGCCCTGACAATATTGCCGCGACAGGCCAGTACCACCATGGAGATCGGTACCCAGATGTTCGCCAGGTCACCCAGTGGCAGCAAGCGGTTACCCGGCAGAACTACTGCCAGGAGTACACCAACCGGAATCAGCAGCAGTGCTGTCGACAACACGGACGGATGCCCCACAGCAACCGCGATATCCAGACCAATATACAGATCGTGGCGGTCAGGATACCGTTTCTTCAGGAAGCTACGCACGGCGTCCGACAACGGTAGCAGACCTTCCATCAGCAGCTTAACCATGCGGGGCATAATCAGCATCACCGCACCAAGACTCATCGCCAGGTTAAGAACGCCTTTAACATCATATTCCGCCAGCAGGCCAATCCCTGCTCCCAGAATCACCCCTAACATCATCGGCTCGCCAAAGACGCCAAAGCGTTTCTGGATCTGATCCGGATCAGCGTTAAGTTTGTTAATACCCGGGATTTTATCGAGCACCATATTCCCCAGCACGCCGATCGGAAAGAAAATAACCGATGACAGTGTTGGCAAGGAAATTCCCGGCAGATTGAAATACTTCTGGATCATCGGTGCACACCAGTCAGCCATCACGAACGTAATCGCTGCGGTAACACCTGCAATCAGCAGACCAAAGAAGAAGTTACCGGTTACCCCGTAAACCATGGCGCCGACCATCGAGAAATGCCAGAAATTCCAGACATCAATATCGACTGTCTTAGTCCAGTTCAGGGTCAGCATCAGTACGTTAATACCGATAGTCATCGGCACAACGAATGGTGCGACCTGAGAAGCCCAGGCAATAGCAGCAAGCGGTGTCCAGCCAAGGTCAACAACCGGTAAATCGATCCCAGTGTGACTGACCATTTCCTTAGCTGCCGGACCCAGGCTGTCGACCAGTAAACCAAAGACCAGAAAGATGCCGATGAAGCCCATACCGATGGTCAGAGCCGAGCGTAATGCCCGACTAAAACCGGTCTGAAGACACATTGCCATGATAAATATAATTATCGGCAACATGATCGTCGGACCGAGCCCCAGAATATACTGGACGGCGGAAAATACTTTATCCATCATGCTCACCTTTATTTTTTAAGGATGGCTACGATTTTTTCCAGTAATTCTTCTTCGCCAAATCCGGTCAGCAAAGGAAGGCCATTCAGGACCGGGGTATTCAGTTCCGTCTTAACCGCAGATGTCACGATAATGAGATCCGCCATCCCATCCTGTTTGCCAATCGTGCCGATATTGGACTGAATAGGCTCAACGTTAATACCCTGGCTTTTACAGTACTGAACCACTTTTTCAGTTGCTACCGCAGAAGTCGCAATACCGCTGGTACAGGCGAAGATAATTTTCTTGTTCATTTCAGACTCCAGATATAGTAATAAGAATAACGAGGTAATAAGAACAAACGTTAAGATGGTTTAATACAGATTCTTTGCTAAAAGCTCCATAACATCATCCTTTGATTTCGCCCAAAGGATTTTATCCATTTCATTGCTGCGCTGAAAAAGCGAAATTAGCTTCATCAGAAATTCGAGGTGCGCATCTTTTTCTTTGAGCAGTAAAAAGAAGATGACATTTACTTTCATAGTACAGTCGGGATCTTCTGCCTGATTAAATACGATCCCCTCAGGGCAGGTTACCACGACTAGTTTTTCTTCCCGGATATGCTCGACATCAACATGAGGGATAGCGACCCCCATTCTTTCCAACTGCATTGCCGTTGGATGATTTTCTTCCCGGGCAATCAATGCCTCCGGGTAGCTTGACTCTACATAGTTCTTTGAAAGCAATAACTTACTCACAGAACTGAACAGGATATTTCTGTTCTGGGGAGCCTCATTCAGGAGAATGAGTTCGGGTTCAAGTCTTGAATTTAACGACATAACACTTGGCCTCATAATGACTGTCAATGTTCAAGGATTCACACAAGTGACAGGTATACTTGTCTATGTACAACTATATTCAACTTGTCCTAACGTTACATCCGACCAAACAAATAACGCAACCTATGCCGTTGAGATTTGCGCCTGAGCTCACAAAAAAGCATTTACTCATTATCAATCAAGGTGACAAGAAATTGATTAAATACTTATTTAAATCAACAGGTTAAAGCATTAAAACTTTCTGCTACTGACCTTTTCATTTAGCCATGTGCTTCAGTCAATTCAGAGCAACTAAAAGCCCCTCAGCACAAAGCCGACCGTCTTATCCTCTCAAAATTAATGAGCAAATCTAATAAACCCTAGCGAATTACCCCATCTAATCGAATAAATCCGTTTGCGTTATGCTTTTCCCACACAACAGCTGAAGGATAACGTCATGCAAACTGTAAAACTGAACAACGGTATTGAAATGCCCCTGCTGGGCTTTGGTGTGTTTCAGATGTCTGATGCCGCTGAATGCGAAAGAGCCGTTATTGATGCCATCGATACGGGATACCGCCTGATCGATACCGCCGCGTCTTACCAGAATGAAACCCAGGTCGGGAATGCGCTGAAACAGACCGGTATCGCACGTCACGAACTCTTTGTCACAACCAAACTGTGGCTGCAGGATACCCACTACGAAGGCGCTAAAGCACAGTTCGAACGTTCCCTGAATCGGCTGCAACTTGACTACGTTGACCTGTACCTGATTCATCAGCCTTACGGTGATGTCCATGGGGCCTGGCGGGCCATGGAGGAATTGCAACAGGCCGGCAAAATTCGCGCCATTGGCGTCAGCAACTTCCATCCTGACCGACTGGCCGACCTTATCGCCTTCAACCACGTTGTCCCGGCGGTAAACCAGATTGAAGTTAACCCCTTCAACCAGCAGCTGCAGGCCGTTCCATGGAATCAAAGCCGTGGCATTCAGCCGGAAGCCTGGGCACCGTTTGCAGAAGGTAAAAATGGCCTGTTCCAGCATCCGGTGTTAACGGCGATTGGTCAGAAGTACGGCAAAAGCGTGGGCCAGGTTGTACTGCGGTGGATCTTCCAGCGAGGCATCGTTTCACTGGCCAAATCGGTGCGAAAAGAGCGCATGGAAGAGAACATCAACATTCTCGATTTTGAACTCAGTGGTGAAGATATGCTGCAGATTGCCGCCCTCGACACCGCCACCAGCGCCTTCTTCTCTCACCGCGATCCGGCGATGGTGGAATGGCTGACCGGTCGCAAACTTGATGTTTAAGGCGCAATAAGCAGAGGTATTCATTCAATGCAAAAACGTTATCTGGGTCAATCCGGACTCGAAGTCTCCGCCCCTGGACTCGGTTGCATGGGCTTAAGCCACGGCTACGGCCCGGCGACCGATACCCGTCAGGCTATCGAGCTCATTCGCGCAGCGGTTGAACGTGGCGTCACGTTCTTTGATACCGCCGAAGTGTATGGCCCATATCTTAATGAAGAGGTTGTCGGTGAAGCCTTAAAACCGTTTCGTGATCGTGTGGTCATCGCCACCAAATTTGGTTTTACCTTCGGTGCGGACAACAAGCAGCAGATTTTAAACAGCCGCCCGGCGCATATCCGTGAAGCGGTTGAAGGATCATTACGCCGTCTTAAGACGGATGTCATTGATCTGCTGTATCAACACCGTGTCGACCCGGATGTCCCCATTGAAGATGTTGCGGGAACGGTGAAAGACCTGATAGCTGAAGGCAAAGTCAAACATTTCGGTCTGTCCGAAGCGGGCGCGCAAACTATCCGTCGTGCGCATGCGGTACAACCGGTCACGGCCCTGCAAAGTGAGTACTCCATGTGGTGGCGCGAACCTGAGCAGGAGATCCTGCCGTTGCTGGAGGAACTGGGTATTGGTTTTGTGCCCTTTAGCCCATTAGGCAAAGGCTTCCTGACGGGATCGATTAAGCCAGGAACCACTTTCGGTAAGGATGATTACCGCAGTACCGTGCCGCGCTTCGCCGAACAAGCCATTGAAGCCAATGAAAAGCTGGTTTCGTTGTTGGGTGAACT
>ERZ773187.654-NODE-654-length-32171-cov-6.362623_pt1 | contig 32171 bp, 41 predicted proteins | sample MGYA00511242_ERZ773187 | MGnify/ENA primary metagenome ERZ773187 (study PRJEB29015, sample SAMEA2737744) | human gut metagenome | biome: human gut; feature: human-associated habitat; material: faeces | place: China | collected 2012 ...
TGCGGTCCAGGCGGCGTTCCGCAAAGACGGCCAGTACGCCGCTTATATCCTGCACCTCCGACCGGCATAGTGGCAGATACTGCCGGACCATTTATATTTCCCCGTACAGAAGCGAAACAACCGGGACTGTGGATGCTGGCGGTATATCGCCATTGCCTGACGCTTACTGATAATTTTCATTAATACTCCTCCCTTACAACCAGCCCCGTTCAGCAAACGAGACGATATCCATTCCGCCGATAACGAGGTGGTCCAGGAGACGCACACCCACAAGGTCCAGAGCGTTCTTCAGTCGCTCTGTCACCCGTCTGTCAGCCTGGCTGGGTTCGGCATGGCCTGAGGGATGGCAGTGAGCAACAATCACGGCTGCCGCATTGTATTTCAGGGAGGCTTTCACCACTTCCCGGGGATGGACTTCGGTATGGCTGATGGTGCCTTTGAACAACGTTTCGTGCGTAATCAGCCGGTGTTGGTTATCCAGAAGCAGCAGAACAAATGCCTCTCTTTCCTCCATGGTCAGCTGGAGCCGTAACCAGTCACTTACTGAGCTGCTGGACGTAAACGATGCGCCGGGCTCGCGTAACTGGCGCTCCAGCAGAGCCAGCGCCTCGCGGATGGTCTGTTGTGCTGATGCCGTCAGTTCATATGCAAACAACGGTAACTGTTTTTCCATGGTGCGGGGCCTCAGTCGATGATGTAAATAATGGCGTTGCGTTCAGGATGGTTCAGCGCATAGTCGCGCAGACGGTAATAATGCTCCGTCATGGCATCGCACTCCGTGCGGCAGGCATGGTGACTGTAAGCCATCAGACAGGCCGCAATCCCCGCAGCTTCAGCACTCATTTCAGCGCTGTTACCATTCAGTACATTAAACAGATACCATAGACCGTCACTCTCTTCCGGAGCCATAAAGGCACCACCGTTACTGAGAGTGTAAAAAGTCCAGACGCCACCGCTGTAATCCGCACACAACCGGTCCATCCAGGCAAAGATGCGGGGTTCGAGGGTTATCCACTGTGGGATACGACCAAAATGCTGAGGCCAGAAACGAAGGCGCTGTTCATCTTTAACAGGTGTGGCACAAAGAGTGTCTGTCGGAATGGTGTTATCCGTTAATGCGTTGTTCATGATTAATGACTCCGGAAATAAAAAAGCCTGCCGGTCAGGGCTGGCGGGAAAGGCTGAGACTGAAGTCTGGTAAGGTTGGTCAGGACCTGCGGATGCCATAACGAGCAATGTAGCTGTTCAGCATAACCCCGGCTTCAGGTTCAAAGTTCCATGCCCGCCAGACCATCACTCCTTCGCAACGAATAACCAGACGAAAATGCGTTCCCTGGTCGTCTTCAATGGCGACGTTGTCATATTGCGCTGCGATGCCTGAAGCCTGCTCACGGGTAAACGGGCCGGAGGGAAGTTGCGGATGGGTTTCGGTGTTCACGGGTATGTTCCTCCGCATCGAAGTTATGCCTGTCCCAGCAGGTCAAGCATATTCTCTGCCATCACCCACAGCGCACGATTAAGTTTCACATCGCCATCGATACCGTTCACAGCACGGGTACGGTTGCTTCGCCCCTGTGCGGTGCGCCCCGCGAGTCCTCCCTTCATCAGGTTCTCCTGCACCCGCTGATACACCGTCCAGAGGTCGTCACTGCGGTCTTCGTAACGACGTGGCGTCAGTATCTGAGCAGTAGTGACGGGCTGGTGGTCTTCACCAAAACGATAGTGGAGAGCGGCCCTCGCCATCGCCTGCTGCGCTGGTGGCGGTAACAGAGCCGACTGCATGGCATCACGTCTCTCTTCCACCCGGTCGAATATCCCCAGTACCTCATAAGCCCCTTCAATAACTTTCTCCACCACATTCCCTTTATGCGGCACCCGCACTTCACCGAATGACTGCCCACAGACCAGTCCGTTGGTACAGACACCACGAAACAATCCCGGCAGCATCTGATAACTGGATGAGCCATCGTGTGAGTTGAGGAGGATAATTTCGGGCACCTGCTGGCCGGTGAGCTGTCCTGCACGACGCAGACGTAACATGTGTTTGGTGTGCTCCCGTCGGCGCTGGTCCCGAACGCGGGTCTGGCAGGCAAAGAAAGGTTCAAAACCTTCCCGCTGCAGATTCTCAAGAATAGTGATGGTCGGTATCCAGGTATATCGGTCTGAACGGGATTCGTGCTTATTCTCACTAAAAACACTGGGGACGTATTGCATTAATTCTTCACGGGTTAACGGGCGGTCGCGCCGTACCTGATTTACCCGTCCAAAACGACTGGCTAGTTTCATGATGAGTTCCTTAATTTATCTCTTTGCACCAAACGGCTTAACCTCAGAAGAATAGATATATGCTTCGAGGAATAACGGATTTTCACCAAAGTAATATAGATTCAAATTCATCCATAACTTAATAAAAAAAGCCCGAGCATTATATGTGATAACTCCAGAGCAATTCGATGACTAAAAAGGTATAAAAATCATGAATATCGTTAACTCCTTCCTTTATTGCAATTTCAACCCCAGACTAAAGAACAGTGGCGTTTGTCTATGTATGTATATAGATGTGTATATAGATTACTGATACATATCAATGCATTTAAATTAACATCTTTAGATTAATAAACATGAGAACACATGTAATTCAATACATTGAAACCAACAAACATTCCATCACCAATAAAACAACGCTCATGCATATAACTCGGCAAGTAAACATATACCGTATGCATAATGCATATGAACAATACAAGCGTAGAGAAAGTGATTTAATTAAATAATCAACTCTACTACGACTAACACTTTCGAAATATAAAAAGGAAATAAATAGTATGTACGAATATATCACCTCTCACGGAAAATTGAATCAATACCATTTAAAGAAAATAGAACAAACTATTGATAAAGCATTAAGTGAACACCCAAGAGTATTGGCTGTAAGAATAGATTTACATACTCCTGTTCTCAAACCATTAAATGACATGCCTGATGAGGCTAATTTCGCAAGGACAGATTCATCAGTAATATCCCGCTTTACGGATTCTCTGAAAGCAAAAATTTCACATCATCTTAACAAACGGGAGAAAGAGGGTAAACGCGTTCGTAAAACATCATTACGCGTTGTCTGGGCCAGAGAGTTTGTACCTGATTCACATAAGAAACATTATCACGTATTACTGTTACTCAACGGGGACACTTTCAATACACTGGGAGCGTACGATAGTAAAAAAGGTACACTCCTCCGCCTTATACGTGAGTCATGGATGAGTGCTGTCAGTTTCATATATCCCCCCGATAAAGAGTTAGTCCACACACCCAGGAATCCTTGTTATTACCTGAATGCAAAGGATGGCAAGCAAAGTGAGTCATATTGCTCGCTGATTTACCGGACAAGTTACTTTGCAAAAAAGAAAAGCAAATGTTTTACAGATGGTGAACGTAATTTTGGATGTAGCTTTAAATAATGGCATCACAAATTATCTATTTCCCCATGAGCAAAACAGACCAGTACAGGGCTGTTCATGACTCATATCTGTACAGTATCAGGTAGCAAAACAATCCTGACTAAAAAATATCAATCCAAATAAAGCTAATTTGGCCTGATGGTTTTCTGGTGTATTCCAAATAGCAGCCAGGTAGCATATTCTCATTACCGGAAGGAGATATCCTTTAAATAAACCTGACATGAGAGATAAGATATGAGTGTTGGATGTTCGCTTAATGATAGAAATAACAATCCTGTAAATTTTTTTCCTCCCATTTTAAGAGATGCCGTGGAGGAGATAGAAAGAGAACTACAGGCTCCGGTAGAACTCATTGAAACAGTTGTTCTGGCTGCTGTATCACTGGCATGCCAGGGGGTAATAAAAATACAACATCCAGACGGGAGAGTGAGCCCTTGCCCAATGTATTACACCGTTATTGCTGACTCTGGAGAGAGAAAAAGTGCCGTATTTAAATTAGTCACACAACCATTTTTTGATTTTGAAAAGGAATCACGTCAAAAATATACGTTATTAATGCTGGATTACAATGCAGAACTTCAGTCATGGAAAAGTCAGGAGAAAGCACTATTGAAAGTGATTAGTAAAAAAACCGAGAAAGGAATTGATGTTGAATACGATACTCAGAGCATGAAAGAGCTTTACCGAAAAAAACCGCAACCACCCGCATTGCATAAGTTGATCTACAGTGATACGACACCAGAAGCACTACAGCAGGGACTCTGCAGTCATGTGCCTTCATCGAGTCTTATGTCGGATGAGGCCGGTATTTTCTTCAAAGGACGTGCAAAGAATAACCTGGGATTTTTAAACCTTTTATGGGATGGAGCTCCGTTTGATATAGAACGAAAAAGTGGCAGGTGTAGTATGGATGAATGTATGTTTACAATGTTATTAATGATTCAGTCCAGTGAGTTTAAAAAATATATCAAACTTCAGGGGGATTATGCAGTAGGCTCAGGGTTTCTGTCCCGTTTTATGATAACCGGAGTAACTTCAAAAAGAGGTCACCGCAGCTCTGTTAAGAATAACAGTAAAAGTAACACCATCAGGTTTCATGACAGAATAAAGGAACTACTGCTGCTTTCTGAAGAGAGGTACAAAAATAATAAAAAGCATAAATATCTATACTTATCCGAAGAGGCTCAGTCAGCACTCGGTTTAGTATATAAACATATTGAATCACGTATACTTAAAGACAGAGAGAAACATCCTGTTGTAGAAGGCATGTTGTCTAAGATGCCTGAAAATATTGTCAGACTGGCTGGGGTTTTTCATCTTTTTAGTGATGAGCACGGAAATGAAATATCTGAAAGAACCATTCAGGCAGGTGCGAAAACAGCGTATTTTTATTATCAACAGGCTCTTGATGCTATCTCATCATGCTCAGATTCAATAGAGCATAACGCTGATATATTGTACAAATGGTTATTAAAATACAAGGATCCTGATGTTAATTACCCTCAAATATTAAACACTCCCACCATTCTGAATAAAATGATAGTAAGGAGAAAAGGCCCATATGCTCTAAGAAACTCAAGAAAACTTAACGATGCGCTAGCTTATCTGGAAGAAGATGAGAAAATAAGAATTGAAAAAATTAAAAATAGTAATGGCAGCACCAGCGAAATAATACATATCCATCGTCATTGATGTCAACTGCACTGCTATCAGTTGCTACCAGTAGCAACTGATAGCAGTGATTAAGATATGTTGAATATTTCAAATGGAGTGGCAATAAATTGATATATATGATGTTTTTGAAAATATATAAAAACTTTTTTTATAAAAATATTATTTTCAGGGATGGTGTTCCAGGCGGGAAAAACATCAGTTATCACTGTCACCTCCGGACATTATCATATTAATTTTATACTATTCTAAGTTTGCAAAGAAAAATAATGCCCTTCCCTGGTCAAGTGTTAAGCATACTTGTGAATACATGAGATATGGAAGGGCATTGGAGATGCAAAAAGTTATTTTTAAATCAATTAATTAACGCTTATTCTTATTTCGAATAAATTTATCATAATTGTCCCGCAGGTCGTCCAATAACCATTTATCGATTCTATTACGTAATGTGTTTTCCCTTTTTATTGGATCTCCCTTCCATTTTTCGGAATTGTGTTCTCCATCAAGTTTTACAACGAGTGGGATAATGGTATCAATGAATTGCCTCTTGCTTTCCCAACCACCTTCAGGGGAATGATCGGACAGCGCTGAAGATATATATGGCTTTAGATAATCGAGATCTTTTAATTTTTTCTTTCCGCCAAGGCTTGATGCTGATTTTCTTTTAATTCTATCAAACCTTTCATTTAATCTAAGCCAATCACCAGTCTTTGCTTTATCATTTCTGTCTGCGGCGTAGGTGATATAAAGTAGTGCATAAAGTAAAAACTCGCAACTATCTTTTTTATTGCCATTTGATAAAATATACTCACTCCAGTAAAAATCCTTAAACCCCATAAAAAGATAATGTAACCAGAAGTTTTCATCCACTAATTTGATAATTCCAGAAATTCGACCGTCAAACATTTCTTTCTGTATACTGGCCCGAGCCTCAGCGTAAGTTTTTTTATAGACATACGGTTTTGGCACAATAATTCCATTAACATCATTAAATTCCTGTAGTAAACGGAAATTATCTGGATGGGATTCATCAACAATCCTCTCGGGCAGTTCCTCCTCGATGGTCTTAAACTCCTCAATAACCTCATAAGCTTTTTCACGCATTGTTATCAGTTCATCGTATTGGACTGAACCTTTCAGCTTTGTTACTAACGCTTCAAGCTTCTCTTCAAAAGCCTTGCGTATGTCTTGATATATTTCATCCAAAGAATCGCAACTCACATTATCCATAAAAAGTAAAGCCCCAGAAGTGATTTAACTGCTCATTTACTTAAGGCCTATTGTAGCCTGGCATTTGTTGGCAACATAGTCCCTGTCTAAAACGCAAAAAAGGTATTGATTATGTCTCAAAGTAACTCAACACAGCAGACAGTAAAGTATGTAAATCCAGCTAAAATGCTCAGGATCAAAGATGTCATGGAAAAGCTAGGCATCGCTCGTGCGACCATCTATGACTGGTTAAACACCAAATCACCACGATATGATCCAACTTTTCCCATCCAACGTCGCCTGGGCACTAAATCAGTTGGCTGGCTGGAGTCAGAACTGGACGACTGGATAAATAATCGCCCGATGTCAATCTGATATTGTAGCTGTAATGCTAATACCATCTATTCAATATTTATTGCTGTTGCCAGATCAACTCATGTCAGCATATAGGTAAGTTAACGATATATAAAAAATCGCTATTAATTCATGATCCATCCTGAATGATGATACTTATAATATCCGAAGGTGATTTTTCTTCGCACAGTTATATTTTAAAGGTAAAGTTTAGAAAAAAATCAGTCTAAACTTCAAACAACTCCAGATATTGTATATTTACCGAAAGAGAATTAATAATGAAAGAACATGCATCAGTATTTAATCATAAAAATAATAATCACATGTCAGATACAGACCTCACAAAAGATCGCCTCGTTAATATGGCCTTTATTACTGCTTACACTGGATTAACAGACAAATGGTTTTATAAACTCATCAAGGACGGTGAATTCCCGAAGCCGATTAAATTGGGCCGTAGCTCCCGCTGGACTGAAAGTGAAGTAAAGACATGGTTAAAACAGCGTATGGAAAAATCAAGAGGAAACTAACCATGCATGCAAAACGTAGAGGCAGAAAAAGCGTATTACGCTTCCATCGGGAACAAGGATCTGGCAGCCTGAACTCCCGAACTTAACTCACTCCAGGAAAACCGGGGCGGTTCAGGCGTGTTTTTTCAAAGACCAGACGGATGACATCGGCTTCCAGTCGCTGACGAGCCTGAACAACGGCGCTGGGTGCCACAAAGGGACGTTTACCAGGCAGAAGAATATCAAGGTGTGAGACTATCTGGTTCATGGACAGGGAACGAAACAATGCCATTCCGGTCACGGCCCAGACCATCATCTCCATCGGAAGCCGACGTTTGCGAATAGTGACGATACCTGTATCGGCGAGGCATTCATCAATGAGTTCAGGTGAAAGCAGTTCAGAAAGCGCAGAAAACGCCTCCGGTGTAAAATTATGAACGGTGTTGAGTACCTGACTGAGAAGCATAAAAAAATCCGGAAACGAATGAACATTTCCGGATTCTTACACAGCCACTGGATCGGTCAACCGATCCTTAACTGATCGGCATTACGCCGATAGTGGCGGGTTTCTTTTATGCGCTGGTCTTTGCGTCGCTTCCTGTGCCATACAGCACGATATTTGAGGTGTCTATCTCGCTTTCAAGCTGGCGTAAGTCGAAGGCACTTTGAAGTCTGAGCCAAAACTCAGGCGTACTGCCTAGCGCAGCAGATATTCGAATGGCAAGTGCGGGAGTTAATGCAGTTTTTCCAGCCAGAAGGCGAGATACGGTTGCTGGCGTAACCCCAATATTGAGAGCAAATCGACAACCGCTAATCCCCATATCAGCTAAATCCCTGGCGATCATCTCTCCGGGGTGGGAGATTTTAAACTGTCTCATCAATGATAATCCTCATAGTTCAGAAGGTTCGTGGATGACGGCGCGCTGCCGCTGGATAATAACCGGTGCGAACGGGCGATCCGGCAGGTGGTGATGGGGCGGAATACGTGGCTGTTCGCCGGATCGTTGCAGGCGGGGCATCGTGCTGCTGCCATCATGAGCCTGCTGGAAACAGCGCGGCTGAACGGCGTGGAGCCGTATGGCTGGCTGAAATCGGTGCTGGATCGCCTGCCTTCATTACCGCAGGAGAGGCTGCACGAACTGTTACCCTTCGCGAAAAATCTCCTGATCGACTGACTGGAACTGTGGAATGCAGAACCGGTCACTGTCGTCAATGTGCGTTCACCGGAACGTTACATTCAATAGCCTGATCCTATTGTTTGAGAATTATTGATTACCATAATCAATAGGTATAAACAAAGAAAAGTGTTAAATAAATCGTTTATAACGATTATACATTTTGGCTAAATTTTATATATTATGTGTCAAAATATAATGTTTTTAGTCAATAATGATTCCGCGGTGGATTTTAGTAAAATTCTGGCGCGAAATGCAGTAGTGGGAAAAGCAGGTTCCGTTCAGTATCAGGGCTGAACTGACCAAGGGTGGGGGGCAAACACTGATGGTTACCTTCAGCATTATTAATCTCATCTAGGATGCAACGGTTATTTTGCACACTTCTGACAGAGGTTTTGGGATATTGATATCTTCTTCAGCCCCAACAGCTTGGATCCCGATGAACAACCCGGCCACTCTTGGCTGTGTCAACGGCAGCGTCATTGAAAGTCATTTTCTGGCCAGCCTGAAATGGCGCACCTACGCAGCTCTGACCAGAATAGGTGCTTTTAATGCATCGGCTAATGTTGATGTCACCTTCAAATAACCTAAGGGGCTATTAATGCTCACTACACCCAATATGCTGGCTGATGTATATTATGTTTTTCAACCCATGTTCGGTCGTGACGGAAATATTGTTGCCGTAGAGTGTCTGACCCGTCTAACGGACGCCCCCTTGCCCATGGAGGAATTTTTTCGTCAGATATCTGTCACACTACGCTCGCAGATCCTTCTGCAGCAGATTTCGCTTGTTGAAAAGCATCGGTCGTGGTTTCATCAGAATGATATTATTGCTACAGTGAATGTTGATGAATCAACATTACAGATACTGACTGATGACGCTATAATACAATGGGTAAGAAAAATCGGTTGTCTGCATTTTGAAATGAATGAGTTTTCTGAATCGCTGGTGAAATCCGGGTCAATCATTAACACTCTAAATAAAGAGTATTCACTCTGGATGGATGATTTCGGTGCAGGGTATGCAGGTTTTATGGCATTAGAAAATAATTCATTTCAAAATATAAAGATTAGTAAAAACCTTCTGTGGAATTTATCTGCGCAGAACGGCGGGCAGGACCTGATGTGTGCATTATTAAATTACTTCCATGTAAATAATTATAAAGTGGTCATTGAAGGTGTTGAGACTTTGCACTATGTTTCATGGTTAAAAGATATGCCATGGTTCGCTTTACAGGGATATCTGTGGCCAGAGAAAAGGATTGATGAACTTATCACGACACCACAGAGGGTAAAAACAGAAATTACACTATGAGTGTTAACTCTACTCCGTTTATAGTTCACTCCTGATCACAGAAGTAAACATGTTTATTAACGGAGCTTATGATGGTCGAATCTGGCCGTAGTAAACCGTGAATTTGTGCTCAAATTAAACAGGGAAGTAAGTTCGGAACATCTCGGAATAAAAGATCGGGTTGTGTGAGATATGCACTAGGATAAATATTTAAGAAATGTAGACCATACGTAGGATATACGGATGAAGAAAATAAAAATCTACACTGAAGATAATATTTCAGGAATGGCAATCCAGTTATTTATCAGCAGTATCAATAAAAATATTGATGTATTACCTTTCTCTGAAAGTTGTAACTTTAAAATAGAGAATCACACCAGCAGTATAATTTTTTTTAATTTAGCAAAAGATAACTTGTCCTGCTATGAGAAGATCAAGTTTATCAATAATAATTTATTGAATCCTGTTGATTCTGTACCTGTATTCATAGTTGATAATGTTCAGTCCTTTCCATATTATCGACTAATCCTCTTTTCAAAAATAATTGTTATAGATCTTAAATCTCCGCTTTCAGATTATCAAAAAATACTTGACGGAGTATATCATCGATATATTTACATTCATACTTTAACACAAAGGGAATTAATTATTTTCGACTTAATATCCAGCGAATATGATTGTAAAAAAATATCTTCAATTTTAGATGTTAATTTTAAGACAGTATATTCTCATAGGTTGAAAATCGTAAGTAAACTTAAATTAAAAAACACACATGACTTATATAATTTTATGGTCAAGTTAAAAGCCGATGATGAATTAAATTTTGAATAAAAATCTATCTCAATATGACTTTATTCCAGACGACGAGACCACATGCAAAATGTAACAAGGCTTCGTCATTTTTGCCCTTCTTTTCCCATCGGGTCAGATCCGGCGAAAGTAGTTCTTTAGGCAACCCGACGATGTAATTTAAAATCAGAGTGTTTGGCATTTTCTGCCCACACTGCCAATAATTCAACGCTGTCAGATTTGCGGACCATGCTCTGCTATCAATCCCCCGCATAGATTTATATCCGTCATCCGGTATCAACCCCACGGTGGAAGGATTAACGCGGAATAGGCAGGCGGCATCAGCGCCTGTTTCCTGCCCCGATGTGACAGGCGAGATAATCTCTTTCTGATTTTTTTAGATTATTCATGGGATTCCGTAACAAAAAAGCCAATGGGTAACTCCATTGGCTTTTTCGTCTGAACGCGGCTTAGTTGTACTCGATGGTAAAGGTGGCGGTCGATTTTATATTGCCGCCTTTAATTGTCGAGCCAGTGCGATAGTAACGCGCCTTCAGCGGCAACGTTAGCGTATTGGACTGGTTAGGAATGGTACGTCCGGCATTGACCGCATCACCATTCTTGATCGGCTGGGTCGTATTGCCAGTCAACAGCTGGATGGCAACGCCGGATGCGGTGTTGGCACCAGGTTCGGATTTGATCACGCCAGGAGCATTGGAAGCATCCTGCGTATAGTCAAAACGTACATTGACGATCCCTTGCCCCGCATTGCCCGGCAACAGATCCTCGCCAATGCCACCAACGCAATTAATATTGATATCAAATGCCTTTTCGCCCTGCGTTGAACCTACACCACCAAATGAGGCTGCGGTGACGGTATCCAGATTAACCACCTTGTTCTTGGAACCGCTGTCCACGTTACAAGTCGATGTAACGATTGTCAGACTGTTGGCGTCGACGATCGATTCCAGCATCGGTAAGTTCCGTCCAGAGCCATCCATATAATAAGTCGTGTACTTTCCAGGGACCAGTTGCCCAGAACCGGTTTGTGCGGCGGTTTTAACAATGTCGATCTTGAAATAACCACCGTTCAGGTTGACAGCAATGTTGCCGTTCAACCGCAAGGTATGGGGATAATAGGTACTTATACTCCCCGCTTCTCGGTATAAACGAATCCCGATACCTGGAATATTGGTACTCCACACATTGCTGAAGCTCGTCGGGCTGCCCTGGAGGATCTCCCCAATCGCGTTGCCGCCATTAGTACAACTGCCATACCTAGAGACCGGGTTAATCGTGAACTGAGCGGTGACCAAAGTATCCCCAACCTGGCTGCTTGGTGTAACCAGCACACGCCCAAGATTCATGTTGATCACTTGCGCCTTGTAGCCATTATTGACGTAACAGGCGGCATAAGCACTCTGACCACCTGCCATTAGCAGTCCGAGCAGCATCAGGCATTTCGCTGCCGTTTTATTCAGCGATGGAACACATGTATACTTTATCATTTGCAACTCGCTTCAATAATTTCGTAGTCAGTATTATTAATTTGCGCCTTAGCGCTGTAGCTGACAGAGCACTGCTGCGTTGGCTGTGTGCCCCACTTAATTTGCAACAAACCTTTCTGAGCTTCGGTACGCAAGTAGATACGGCTGCCCTGCCCAACAATGCCGACCACCTGATTACGGGTATCCAGCACTTCGGCGCCAAACGGCAACGCGTTGCCATCAGGGCCGAGTGCATGAATGATCAACGCCTGGCCTTTCGTTGTCTTGAATTCCAACCGGGCAATCGCACCGGCATAGGGTGCAACCTGTTGGCTGCTGCTTTCCAATTCAACGTCGCGCGACATGCCGCTCGGATCGAGCGTTACGCTCGTCATGCGATATGGCGCAACATAAGGAACCACTGCATAACCGTTATCATCGATACGAACGCCTGACGAGTTGGTCACAATCGCGCCGGCGGCGTCCGGGGCTTCCACCAACACCATGGTCTGCCCGCGTTGCGGTGTCAGTGTGACACCACCGCTATGGGCAACGACGCTACCCGATACGCCGATCGAAGATTGACGGTAATCTTTACCATAGCTGTAGGACCCGTTCATCGTGGCAAAACGACTACGGTATTCACCGCTCACACTACTGTTAGTCCCGCCGGAACGATCGTTGGCCAACGTGGCACTATAGCTGATGTTGTTGTCTTCGCCGGTTGAACCATTCAGGCCCACACGACTGCTGTCGTAGCCGTTGTCGGTATAGCCTAGTGAACTATTCAGGCTCAGGGTCTGCGAACCGACGCTGAATGGAACCGACAATGTCAGGTAATAACGAGTCTCATCTCGGTTATACATATCCGTGGTACGCATAGCGGAAAGGCCATAGGTCACACGACTGTAATAGTTGTTATAGCCCACCTGGTATTGCTTGGTGCTCCCACCACGGTTCCAGTAATCACGCACCGAACCGGTGATGTACAAGGAACCGTAATTGTCCCCCAGCCCTTGGTTCAGCGTCAGCTGGTATTCGCTACGCTGGCGGTTAACCGCATCTACGCTCAATCCCTTGCGTTCATTGTCTCGGGAGTAGACGGCATCCTGCAAAGATAGGTAGCCGGAAGTTGAATAGCGATAAGCGGCGATAGTGAAGTTGGTATTAGTTTCGGCCATCAGTTTGCTATAGCTGAGCTTATAACTCTGTCCTGTCTGATCACCTTGCTTCAGTCGGGTATTAGACTGCGTTACGTCGAACGCAAATGCGCCGATCGGTGTCGCAACCGCGCTGCCCACCAGCACTGCGCCATAGCCATCACTGACGATCCCACCTGTGTATCCCGTAATAATGTTGGTAAAACCGCGCTGATAAGTCGCCTGGAACATATCGGGTTCCTTGCTTAAATTATCATCGCGTACTCGACCCGCGGTTATTGCATAACGCTGAATGCCTGGACGAAGCATCTGCGCTACCGAAGCATAGGGAACACTGAACTGGCGTTTGCTGCCATCGGCCTCATTTATGGTAACATTCAGATCGCCGCCGTAACCCGTAGGATAGAGATCGTTGATGATAAACTCGCCCGGAGCAACGGTAGTTTGATAGATTAGCTGGTTATTCTGGCGTATTTCCACCAGAGCATTGCTTTGCGCGACCCCACGCACAACCGGCGCATACCCGTTCAAGGAATCAGGCAGCATGCGATCATCCGTGGCGATCTGAACACCGCGAAAACCTATGGAGTTGAAGAAATCACCGCTGGTGTAACTGTCACCCAATGTCAGCATGCCGCGGATAGACGGCATTGCCCGCTGCGCGTAAGTCGCGGTATTTTGCCAATGAGTGCTGTCGTTAGAACGCCAGTTCACGTTGGAGTCATGACGCAGTTGCCAACCAGCCACGTTCAGCCCGGCGTTCAAAGTTAAGTATGCATTAGTTGAATCAGAATTGCTGCCGTTGGCGGAGCTGTGAGTATTGAACGCATTGAAGTTATACAACAAGCTGCCGGCGGTAATGCCACGATCCCAGAAGCGCGGATCTACATAGCCGCGAGCGCTGCGCCGCAGCGCCGCTTGGGGGATACTGATATCCATGCGCAGTGTACTGGTGTCCAAACGGTAATAGGCTTCAGGCACCCACTGAGCCAGAGTTTTGCACGTCTCGGTATTAACCGCAGGGTCCCCGCTCATTGTCGCGGTGTCTACACCAAACTCATCCAACGACAGTAGGGTAAAGCAGGTATCAGCGCTGTTTTTTCCCGGCACGTTTTTAAAGTCGATGTTTTTTTTGCCTTTCCACTCGCCGTTCACATACACGTCGAGCGAATATTTTCCCGCTAAGATCGGGTTACCATCACGGAAGCGTGAAAGATCCACACCTTGCGCTTCCCCAACCAGGAAGCTACTGTTAAAGGTCGCTTCAACCGGTGCCGTAGGCTTTTTGCTATCAGCCCCTCCATTCGCCCAAGACGCTGCAGGGGCCGCCATACAGAGCGCGCTGCCGCTTAACAGTAGAATCGATTTATAATTGGGCCACGCCATTTTAATCGCTGCAGAGATAGGTAACTCTTTCATATAAAGCATTCCTTTACCAAATTAAGCCCGCTCTCTGAAATAAATTGTTCTGGGCCTGAAACTCTGTTCCAAGAATTACTTTTGCTTATTCTTAGTACGGGACACGCGTCCGCCAAAATCATTAATGGTGGTGTAAGCAATATCAGCAATACGCGTGATGTCACCGGAGAAGGACAATGTTTTTTCCTGCCCAGGTGCCAGCATGTCACCGTTCGGGGCCAATGGCACACGTTTTTGATTTACGACTGCATTAATCTCGGTAAATGACACATAGTACGGCGTTGGGTTTTTCACGCTGACGCCCGCAGTGCTGAAACGCCACTGCAGTTTTTCGGGTGCATCATTCGCTTCCCCCGGCAGACCAGTAGGCCGATATAACAGTTTTACGCGGGAACGGAATGCCACCTGTAAATAGTTTTCAGGTGCACTATTGTTAGCCCCGGTTGGTGCTGGCGGGATCTCCAGTACGTTCAACCAGAACAAGGATTCTTTGTCTTGCGGCAAACTCGCCGTGGTCAATGAAACACGCAGCGCTTGGCCGGTAGTCGGTTCAACACGGCTGATTGGCGGTGAAATGATAAATGGCGCTTTGCTGTTTTCTGGTGTGGTTTTTGCGTCGCCTTCATCAATCCAAGACTGAATAAGTGCCGGTGAAGCACCATTATTTGATAATTGGACGGTAACTTCCCGTTGCTTCCCCGGATAAATAATACGAGTACCGTTAATAATGACACTGGAAAAAACGCTGCTGCTGAACAACATGGCGCTCAGCAATAGGCTGTATTTTTTAAATGAGTTCTTCATTATATTATCGCTACAGTAAGGGAAAACGGTGGGGACATAACATCCCCACCGGGATAAGAATATTTCTTAAAGAAATATTACTTACTGATAAATAATGGTGTACTGGACGGTAGAAGTTACATCACCGGCGCTGGCAGCGCTGGTAGCGTAATATTCAGCGTAGTAGTTCAGGTCAGCAGAGTCACCTTCGTTAGCAACGGTAACCCACTGGGAGTTCTCCTGCGCGCCATTAGTACCAGCAGCAAGGATTGGCAGGAATTGGTTGTTGCTGCCCAGCAACTGAATCTGTACGTTAGTTGCAGCGTCAGTCTGCGCTTGGTTATTCAGACGGCCAGTATTGAAATCAACAGTAGCGCCCGGCTCGAAATAAGTAGCCACATTGCCTTTAGAGCAGTCGCTCAGATTGATCGCGAACGGAGTACGGCCAGCAGTTGCGCTCTGAGCTGCCAGAGTAGAGGCAGAAACAGTTGGCAGAGTTACGGTGAAATCTTTACCGCCTGGGGTGGATATAGTACAAGTTTGGTCAGTCACTCTACCATTGAAAGTAATAGTCCCGTCAGTAGCTTGAGCTGAGAAAGAAGAAATTGCAGCAGTGCTTACAGCCAATGCCAATACAGCAGACAGTTTAGAGATTTTCATATTTAGACTCTCGATGAATTAATACGCTTATAAAGTACATTCAGCGATGCTACTCCTTGTCAGGAATGAAGCACGATGAATCCATTGCTGGACAGAATATAGTCTAAGTGTATTCAGAATGTTAAATCGTTTAAAACAATCGAAAACCACTCATTGTTAGGGGGGGGCCTATCAAGAAATGACTATTGATTGGAATTGCAATAGCAAAAATAGGAACAATCTGCTTTTAAACAAGATTAATCGTCCTGTATTTTGCGAAAATACATAAAGGTAAGAATAATATTCCAATATTTTACATTTAGCAACATGTTTAAATGTTTCGACTTTATCACGAATTGCACGTTAAATGGTCTGCCAACACGCTTCGTAAGTAACGCCTAGTGAACTCACATCTTCAAATTTTTTCAGCCCTGTAGCATCGTGGTTATGTTTATTCCCTAAGACAAAAAGCATGCCCCCACACCACCACGTAAAAAATTCAGCATGTCCGTAACTGGTACGTCAGAGGCCTTGCCCTGATTCATATTGTCTCCTGTAAGGTCTTCTCGCCCCTTCGCCTGCCGGATAACGACTTGTCTGCCACTCTGCCACCGGCGCTGCCGGAGGGAATGAAAGCCGAAGCGGGCTGGACGGCGGGCAACGGGAAGCGGAACGCGGTGAAGCTGGTACGGGAGTAGAGCAGGATGACAGAGCTGGAAACACAGTTGCTGAGCGCATTAGAGCAGTTACCCGGTCACTACCCCTAACCGTATCGGGGCTCTGTACGCTATCGAATCGGAGATCCGCGGCAGTCCGGCAGAAGAGCGACTGACCGCCAGGAAAGCCAGAAACATGCCGTTGATGCAGTCACTGTACGACTGGATACAGCAGCAGATGGGCATGCTGTCGCGTCACTCAGATACGGCGAAAGCGTTCACATACCTGCTGAAACAATGGGATGCCCTGAACGAATACTGTCGCAATGGCTGGGTGGAGATAGACAATAATCTGTGTGAAAACGCCCTCCGGGTGGTTGCGCTGGGGCGGCGTAACTATATGTTATTCGGTTCTGATGGTGGTGGCGACAGTGCAGCAGTGATGTACAGCCTGATCGGTAGCTGTAAACTTAACGGCATTGAGCCGGAGGCCTGGCTGCGGCACGTGGTCAGCGTCATCAATACATGGCCTGCCAACCGCGTGAAAGAACTGTTGCCCTGGAACGTAACTCTCTCTGTAAACTAATTTTTACCCCACGTCCTTCACGGTGCGCTTACGCTTCAGCTTCCATTTGTTCAGAAACTCGCTGATATGGCGATCAACCGTCGTCTGATGCAAGTAAAGTCTGAGCAATCATGGCTGAACTCCAGCCCTCGGAGGTCAGAAGAATGGCTTTAATACGATCGCAAACGCGCTTATCACGACTGGAGCCATGAAGACGTTCAAGTTCAGCTTTTTACTGGTCAGTGATAAAGATTTTTATGGTGAACGGCATGATCCCCTCTTGCTTGAAAATCAAGCATCTTCAATGATCACGGGTATATACCCTACAGATTGAAATTGAGCATAAATTAATAAAAATATTTACAGATCCAGATGTATAATAAAATATTTTCAGGAAGAAATGATGTCGTTTATTAACACCCCGTTTATTGCTGTTAAATTTACTGTTCTGGTTTCAGTTTTTACGTTCATTTTGTGGTGTTTTATGCCTGTCCAGACGTTGATTCATCTTGTTCAGGAAGGAGAGTTCATTGAGAGTCTGACATTGTATTTTTATGCTATTGCTCTGATAGTTATAACTCTATCCCCTTCATTCGCAGGTAGAAAATGGACCCGGTGGTCAGTCATTTGTGTATTATTTACAATGATGGCTCGTGAATCTGATTTGCATAAATCGATTAATGGAATGAGTATGCTTAAACTCCGTTTCTGGACCGGTGAACTGCCCTGGCAGGATAAAATTATGGCACTGGTGATTTTGCTGCCGATTGTTCTGGCCTGTTTACATATTTTATCCTGCCACGGGCGTAGGGTCTGGTCGGCGGCAAAAGCACATGAAGGGTACGCAATCACTGTTGTGACTTTTATTTTACTTATCATCGTGACTAATATTATTGATCGCTCCCTTGGTATTCTGAAAGAAGTCTTAGGCTGGCATGGCCCTGCATGGCTGATTGCACTGCAGACTTCTCAGGAAGAGTTTCTTGAGCTTTCTTTGCCTCTTCTGGTACTGATGGCTGTTTTTCAGTATCGCCGTGGTTCCTTGCATTTTCATTAAACTGTTCCATTTTCAGACGACTCAGCAGTACTTCAAGTTCATGCATCACAGCAATCCCTCATAGGCACTTAGCATACTCACCTGCTGTCATAGAAGGGCATGGTGCGCCGGGACGGTTTGCCAGCCAGATAATGCTGAACACAGCCGGTGTGGCGCCACCAGCACTCATCATCCAGTGATGATCCGTATCGAGACCGGCTGCCCGCACAGAGTCTCGGGAACACTGTAACGATTGCCGCCAACCTTGATATAGCTGTCCCAGGACACATGGCGGATGTCGAAGTAGCTGGTATCGAAGTCCGTATCCGGCAACGGCTGCAGATGCTCCTGTTCCAGCGCGAAGCGCTGCTCTGGTGTTTGTCTGAACTGGCGAAGCTCCCGTTTATCAGCAACATCAGCCATCCACTGCTCCAGTTGCTGGTTTACATGGGTGAAGCTGTCGAATCTGCTGTACCGGACGAAGAAGTTCTCCTTAAGATATTTCACCATCCGCTCCACTTTGCCTTTGGTTCTGGCTCTGCGCGGACGGCAGGCCCGTGGCAGGAAGCCATAGTGGTCGGCCAGCAACAGGAACCCGGAGTTGAACACCACCTTTCCGTTGTTATTCTTCATTACTGCAGCTTTCTGGTTATCAACCAGCACGGTTTTCACACTGCCACCGAAGTACCGGAAGGCGCGGACCAGCGACTCATAGGTGTGTTCAGCATCCTGTTTTGGTGCCGCGAAGACATGGAAGCGACGGGAGAACCCCAGCATATTTACCGCGAAGTTAACTTTGCATCGCTGTCCTGCAACCTCCACTTCGATTTCGCCCCAGTCGTGCTGCAACTGGTATCGTCATCTGGCACTGGGTGTGGCAGGCTGGATGCGTTATGTCAGCGGCACGGATGAGCTGCTGGCGATTGAATCCATTTTCGGTGACCACCTGACGAAGCAGCAGGGTTTTGTTGATGCGGTAAAACGTGCGTATCAGCGGTTACTTGATGCCGGTGCCCGTCAGGCCGTCGCCGCACTGTAATCCCGGAGATCTTATGAAACAGTTTCTTTGCGAAGACTTTTTACTGCACAATGACATCACCCGCCGTCTTTATCATGCGTATGCGGCGCAATCAGGCTCTACAATCGAAGAAAGAAGCTTTGGGGTAACCATTTTTTGGTCCCGAGGGTACTTTGTCGATACGGTAGGCCTAAATAAGAGAGTCGGTGAGTCTGGAGTTACAGGGGAAAATCAACTTACAGAAGCCACCTTCTTAGAAGGTGGTCTTTTACTTATTACGGTTCATAACACGCCGCAGCAGCCAGGTAAACCCCATTACCATGCTGAACAGAATAAACAGCAGCAGCACCCAGGTGACCGAGATTTTCAGCAGGGTACTTAGCGTCATACAGAGCTGAAGATACACGGTGAATGAGTGCTCTAACGGCTTTCCCAGTAGCGTCATGATGCCATCCGTCAGCCATACAATTACCCGACAAACCAACCAGATAATCGCTGGCCAGCAGAGCAAAACCAGAAAGGTGAAACGCTCTTGTATGTAATTTATTAGTTGGCGCAAAGGAGGCCAGTTAATCAGAATTTTCATTTATATTCTCATATTGCCAGCCGGTAACATGCATTATTCGTCAAAAGACGTTACCGGGTTAGCGTCCATACAGGTAATGCACCCTTATGTTTTTATCAAATTTGAATTAACTTAAACCAGCTCAAGTTAACAAAGTGTTAATGATGCTAAGAACCCATCCCAAAAGGGATTGTCAGGTAATAAATGATGGAAATTGCTGAGAGCAAAGTATGGCGGGCAACAAGTGGCAGATCAGCGATGAACTCTGGGAGAAAATGGCCCGACTCACCTTGGAACACAAAATTCAGCCCCCACTGTGTACGCATCGCAAGCGCGTTGATAATCGTGCGGCATGAATGCCATTTTCTTTATGTTCAGAAAGATTGCCAGTGGAATGATTTGAATGCTACAGGAATATGCTCGTCAAGCTCAGCCCACCGCCTCTTCCAGGAGTGGCGGGATGCCGGAGTATTTGAACGCTTCTGACAGAATGGACTGCTTGCCTGTGAGCAGTTGGATGCTATTGACTGGTCGTGGCTGTCGATGGATGGCAGCATGACCAAATCACCGCTGTCTGGCTAAAAAAAACAGGCCGAAACCCCACGGACCGCGGGAAACAGGGAGGAAGAGCAGCCTGATGACGGATGCGTACGGGCTGCCACTCGCTGTGGTTGTCGACGACATAAAGCTGGTCGCAGATACTCCCGACGGCAACAGCCGACGCATGTGTAACGGCCCAATCTGTGTGCCCTATGGCCTTTACCAGGATGCCAGCCACAGTACGGTCTGGAATGACACTACCGAAGTACAGTCCCAAATCTCCACAACGGGCAGCGCTCAGTCTCTGGTAGTGTATGGCGCTATTCCCGTCCAGAACTGGCCCAAGCCAGGGGATTATCAGGATACAGTGGTAGTGACACTCAGTTACTAGGGAGACGGCGACCCGGTTGGCGGTCATAATATTACCGATGTTGTGCGTTGGTAAGCGCCCCGTCCTGAACGTGGCGTAAGGATTATTTTACAGGAGAGAGGTTCCAGGGCAGCAGGTCGTGTACCCGGTTTGAGGGCCAGTTGTTGATTTTGCCGATCACCTCACGCAACCAGTTCTCCGGCTCCACACCGTTCAGCCTGCAGGTGCCGAGCAGACTGTAGATGATCGCCGCAGCCTCTCCACCGTTGTCAGAGCCGAAGAACAGATAATTTTTTCGCCCCACGGCCACTGAGCGTAGCGCGTTTTCACCGATGTTATTGTCGATTTCCACCTGACCGTTGCGGCAGTATTCGTTCAGCCCATCCCACTGTTTCAGCAGGTACGCGAACGCCTTTGCCATCTCAGCGTGAACCGTAACGTTCCGGTGAACTCATATTTTCATAATTATTTCAGCAGGTAATATCAGCGCCATCTTTAACTGATGAAGGATGCTTGCTGATGAAACAGCGATGGTTCATTGAACAGAAAAAACAACATGTTGCCAGCTGGCGGGCCAGTGGTCTTACCCGCCAGCAATACTGTGAACTTCACGACATTCCCTTCACTTCCTTTCGTGAATGGCCCCAGGATGTCGCAAAGGCTGAACGACGTGCCAGCGAACCTGCGGTACTGCCTGTTCATATCACCGAAGCATCACCACCTGCTGGATCCTTTTCACCTGCAGTGAATGAACCCGTTACGCTCTTTCTGCCCGGTGGAATACGCATGTGCTGCCATCCTTCACAGCTGAACGATGTCTTCAGGGCGCTCAAATATGCTGATGCCTGAAAATGTCTTCCTCGCCGTGAAGCCCGTGGATATGCGACGTGGCATCGACACGCTGACGCAGTATGTCCAGGATGAGCTCAAATCGTCGTGGCACGAAGGCGCCGCCTTCGTCTTCACCAATAAAGCCCGTTCGCGCATCAAGGTGCTGCGCTGGGATAAACACGGCGTCTGGTTGTGCGTTCGCCGTCTGCATAAAGGCCACTTTCGCTGGCCCCGGGCAAATGAGGCCGCCTGGACCCTCACGCCCGATGAGTTCAGCTGGCTTGTCAGCGGTGTTGACTGGCAACAGGTAAAAGGCCACGACCTCACAAAATGGGTCTTCCGGGATACATCCGGAACCGCATCAAAAACCACCATAACCTTATGAAGAATAATGATTATCCATGCCGGGTGCGATATAATTACCCGCATGGATATCTCCCTTCTCTCCACCACAAACGATATTGAACAGCTTCGTACTCTGGCGCTTGCCATGGTGCAAAACGCCGTGTCTGAGAATGCTGAAAAAGAAGAAAAACTTCGCCAGCAGAATACCACTCTACAGCAACGTATCCTTCTGCTGGAAGAGGCGCTGAAGCTGGCACGCCAGCAGCGCTTCGGGAAAAAGAGCGAAACACTGGCCGGCATGCAGCGCTCCCTGTTCGAAGAGGATATGGATGCGGATATCGCGGCTGTTGAAGCGCAACTGGACACGCTGCTTCCTGCCGAAGAAAAAGCCGCTCCGGAACGTCCGGCGCGAAAACCGCTACCGGCCCATCTTCCGCGGGTCATAAAAACAATCGAACCGGCCTCAACCGAAAGCTGTCCTGACTGCCAGGGTGCGCTGCGCCACATCCGCGATGAAGTGAGCGAAAAGCTGGAATATATCCCGGCCCGCGTCGTGGTTAACCGGTACGTTCGCCCGCAGTATGGCTGCACCTGCTGCCAGCGGGTGGTCAGCGGTGATATGCCTGCGCACATTGTCCCGAAAGGTGTGGCAGAGCCGTCACTCATCGCCCAGCTGGTGATCAGCAAACACTGCGACCATATGCCCCTGTACCGCCAGCAGCCGGTTCTGGCCCGTTCAGATATCCATCTGCCCGTCAGCACGATGGCAGATATGGTCGGCCGTGCGGGGGCGGTGCTGACGCCACTGGCGGAATCACTGCACCGGATACTGCTGACTTGTGATGTGCTTCATGCCGATGAAACGCCTTTGCAAATCCTGGACACGAAAAAAGGCGGTAAAGCCCGTTCCGGCTATCTGTGGACTTACGTCAGCGGTGAAAAAAGTGGTCCGTCTGTCGTCTGCTTCGACAGTCAACCAGGGCGGAGCAGCAAGTACGCGGCGGAATACCTGAAAGGCTGGGCCGGAAACCTGGTAGTTGACGGGTATCCGGCGTATGAAACCCTGGTCGGGCAGAACAAAGGGCTCATGCTGACAGGTTGCCGGGCACATGCCCGCAGAAACTTCGCCGACCTTTATAAAGCTAACAAGGATCCGCGGGCGGCGATGGCGGTCCGGCAGATAGCCGGGCTATACCGGCTGGAAAAGAAGATCCGACACCGGCCAGTGGAAAAGATCCGCCAGTGGCGGCAGCGTTATGCGCGACCCGTGCTGGAAAAACTGTGGCAGTGGCTTGAGCAGCAGAAGGATGCGTGCCCGGAGAGCTCCGCGCTGGGTAAAGCAATCACGTATGCACTCAAACGACGGGTGACGCTCAGCCGCTTCCTGGAGGATGGCGCGTTGCCGCTGGACAACAATCGTTGTGAGAGGGCGATACGACCGGTGGTCATGGGACGTTCAAACTGGCTCTTCGCAGGTTCGGCTGCGGCGGGTGAGCGTGCAGCGAAAATAATGAGTCTGCTGGAAACTGCGAAGATGAACGGTCTTGATCCCCATGCCTGGCTGACGGATGTGCTGCAACGGCTACCGGGCTGGCCGGAAGAGGAGCTGGACGCGTTGCTGCCGCTGCCGGGGTTCGCCTTCGGGGGCGAAGGAGCCTGACAGGAAGCGCCCGATATCCGCACTAAGGACTTGCGCCCCTGACAACGTAAACAGCAACAACCCGCGTCCCACGTAGCTTTAGAGCCACAATACAACTGACTCAGTTCCTGCGCCACAATCGCGAAACAGCTGAACTCAGCACTTCACCACCTGACGAACGTTCCCCGGAGAAATCTGCGATCGGCTTCACAGGACCTATCAATATGAGTTCACCGGAACGTTACGAAAAATCAGGCTGTGCAGGACAAGTATGGCCGAAATATTTGACAAAGGTCATAAGAGTTTTTTCTGCCAACCGCGACGGCTCTAATGGCCCGCTCTGCGGCATTATTGTGTGTGCCTTGCAAGGCACACATAATAATTTTGCTTATAGAACGCTCATATTCATCTTCGCTATAACGACAACGAAAGCTATATAAAACCTGTTTTTTGGTTTTGTTAGCCATGCCTCTGCTTTATACCAGCGGGTAAATTTAGCAAATGATAAATATATGATTATCTGAACCTGTGCTCACCCAGTAATTATCTTACCCTACGAATAATGTCACGATTCATTATCATATTAACCGACGACGGTGTTCTATACCGTCGCCTGAACGCAACGGCAGTGATGATGGCAATGCACCGCGGCCAGAACCCCGCCCAGTAACAGCAGGATAGCGGCACTTTCCAGCAGATCCGGGACACGCCTGAGATAAATAAAACCGTATAACAGCGCGAAAAGGGTTTCGAAAACCACCATTTGGCCCGTCAACGATACCGGAAGGCGCCGGGAACAGAGATTCCACGCCATATACCCCAGCCACGAAGAAAACACGGCCAGCACCACGTTCATCGCCCAAAAGATCGTTTGGACATCCTCCGGTAACGATAAATCAACACTGGAAAACCCACAAATACTGACGATGAGCCACAGCAATAGCGAGAGGCTTCCGGTACACAAGCCAATCAGCAGCGACCACTGGTTGTTGTTGTAAGGGAGCGTTTTCAGACTACGGGAGTTCTCGACTGCGTAACGGCTCCAGCACAGCAATGCGGCGAAGGCGCAAAGCATCCCCAGCATCGGCTGTTTCCCACCCGTTATTGGGTGTGCGGACGACAGTTGCGCATGCAGATTAATCAGCACCACTCCGGCGACGATCGCCGCCATTGGCAGCATTAATTGCCGGAATGGCGGCGCATGCTGGTCTCTGCGGCTAAGCAACGGAACCATCACCGGTATCAAGCCAATCACTAACGAGGTCGCAGCGATGCCAACCTGCTGTACGGCCGCCGCGACCAGCAGAAAATAAAGCACATTGCTCAGTAGTGAAAGACGGATCAGCGTCAGCAGATCGCGATGATGCCAGACGCGGGCAATGCTGCGCCATTGCGGAATAAGTAAAATTGCCGCCAGTACGCCGTAGGTTGCAAAACGTCCGCAGGTTAGCAGCAGCGGTGAGATCTCGGGTAACAACATCGGTGGCAGGAAAATGAATCCCCAGCATGCACCTGCCAGTGCGCCGCAAGCAATCCCCTGCTTCATGCTGACTCCTGCAACGCCGTTTCAGGCAATCTCGCCCCCGACTGGCGTTCACTCCACGACGACAAAAAATACTGCAGCCGCGGGCTTTTTGGCTGATGGAACAGTTGCGCTGGCGGTCCCTGCTCTTCAATGCAGCCATCGGCAAGAAACAGCACCCGATCGGAGACTTTAGCGGCAAACCCCATCTCATGGGTCACAATCATCATGGTCATACCATCATCGGCAAGATTGCGGATGACCTTTAGCACCTCCCCGACCAGCTCCGGATCAAGCGCTGAAGTCGGTTCATCGAACAGCATAATGGCGGGTTTCATGGTCAATGCCCGGGCGATGGCAACGCGCTGCTGCTGACCACCGGATAACATCGCGGGCCAGCTATCGGCTTTGTCTGCCAGACCAACCCGTGCCAGTTGCGTTTTCGCTTCGGCGTAGGCTGCTTCACGGGAGACCTTTTTAACCCGCCGCAACGGCGTGGCTACGTTATCGAGTACCGTCATATGCGGCCACAGATTAAACTGCTGAAAGACCATACAGACGTCGCGTAACGCCTGACGATTTTCCTTGTCGCTTAAACGCCGGCGTTTTTCGCCGCCGAGAGATTCATAGCCGACGCACTCGCCATTCACCACAATGCCGCCGGAGCTATAATCCTCCAAAAAGTTAATACAGCGTAACAGCGTAGATTTACCCGACCCTGAGCCGCCAATCACGCAAATGACTTCTCCGGGAGTAATGCTGACATCGATACCACGTAAAACATGGTTTTCGCCATAATGTTTATTGAGATTGTTAATCTCAATGGCGTAATCACGCATAGTATTAACCTCGGCTTAATTGAGAATAAGAATAATGGCGCTCCATTTTGTTACCCAAACGGGAGATACCGACCGCGATCCCCCAATAGACAATGGCCATTAAGACGTAGATTTCAACCATCGCATAGGTCTGGTTGGCAATGGTCATGGCGGTATTGGTAAGTTCACCGACCGTAATAATGGATAGCACCGACGACTCTTTTACCAGAATAACGCTCTGACCAATCAATGGCTGAATAATTCTCGCGAGCATTTGCGGCCAGACAATGAAAGTAAATATTTTCCATGGACTTAACCCCAGGTCTGCCGCCGCTTCAACTTGCCCGCCAGAGACAGCATTACGGCCCGCACGGAATATTTCCGCAAAATAAGCGGAACCATAACATCCCAGGCACAGTACCCCGACCTGTTGCGCCTCGAGATTAATACCAATATAGGGACCACCATAAAAGACTAAAAAGAGCTGCACCAGTAACGGCGTGCCGCGAAACACATTAATCCATGCATGATATATCACATTAAATAACGCCGGTTTTTGTCTTTCGAGAAGAAAAAAACACAGCCCGATCGCCAGCCCCAGCAGGATGCCGCCGAGACTCATTTTTAGGGTCATTAAAATACCGGCGGCAATGGCATCTTTATAGGTAAAAAGTATTTCAACATTCATTGTGCTAATACCCTTTGAGCCGAAGATGAGCGGTTTTTCTCTAACCTGGCGCCAACAATACTCAGCCCCCACGAGGTCAGAAAATAAAGGAGCCCGCATGCCGTATAAAACTCCAGCGGCCGATAGGTGGTTGAGGCCAGCGTTTGAGTAACTCTCATCAACTCATGGACCGCCACCACCGAGACCAATGCCGAATTTTTGATAATATCGATGGTTTCATTAATCAAAGCCGGCATCATGGTGCGCAACACCTGCGGCATCTGAATATAAAACAGCGTTTGCGCCGCTGAAAAACCAAAATCTCGTGCCGCCTCCAGTTGGCCTTTGGGCAACATTTTAAAGCCGGCCCGAAGAATCTCTCCTTGAAAGGCAGCGGTATTTAATGAGAGAGCCACAACCGCTGCCAGCCATGGTGAAAGGGTGATCCCTACGGCGGGCAAAGCATAAAATATTAATATCAACTGAACCAGTAGCGGTGTGCCACGATAAAAACTGACATAGGTTTTGCAAAAACAGTGCACGAGGCGTCTCGGAGAGTTTAGCCCCAGACAAATTAACCAACCGAGAATCAATCCTATGACAATCGCGCTCAGCGATACCGCCAGAGTACTGAGCACGCCGATTAATAGCTGAGGGAAATAGGGAAACACCACTGAAATATCAAACATATTGCCCTCCAGTATCCATCAAATTAATTTGCCGGGGTCGGCACTTGCTCAGGAACGGCCATAGAAAAACCCAGCCACTTCGTTTGTAGCTGCGCCAGTTTTCCCGATTTATTCAACTGCACAATGCCGTCGCTGATAAATTTGACCAGTGAGGCGCTATCCGCATCCTTTCTTCCGGCCCATGCATACCAGGTCGCCGGGCCAAACGGCGGGCGTACAATTTCAAACGTATCACCACGGGTCTTCACCAACGGCGCGAGGTTCGGCAACGATTGTACAACCGCATCAACACGGTGCGCCGCTAATGCCGCGTAGGCTTCGTTATAATCAATAAAGGCTTTTATTTCTTTAACGCCGTGACCGGTGGTGGGTTTAAGTACCGATGCTTCATATTCTTTTAGCACCGCAATTTGCGGCGCCCCGGCCTGGCTGGCGACAATCATGCCCTGGAGATCTTTGGCGCTATTAATGCGGCTATCCCCTTTGCGTTTCAGAATGGCCACGCTGGCGTCAGAAAAGGGAGCGGTAAAGGCGAATTTTGCTTCACGATCGCGGGTGATGGTTAAAGAAGTTGCCACAAAATCGAATCGCTTGCTTTCCAGACCGGGTAAAACCCCCTGAAATGGAATATCCAGCTGAACCACTTTCACCCCGGGTAATCCTTTCATCACTTCCGTGAGAATATCTTTTCCCAGACCGACTATTTTGCCATCTTCAAGCATTTCAAAAGGGGCATAGCGTGCTTCGGTGGCAATCACTATTTCTTTTTTTTGCTTAATATCATCCAGTAAATCAGCCTGGGCCGTAGATATCAATAATGGCGAAAGTTGTAAGACAGACATTGAAAGTAACAGCCACAGTTTATTTTTCATCAGAGTTTCTCCGCGAGTTTGAATGACGCTGATAATATTTATTCATTCTCTTAGCGGCGACAAACGGTGGTTTCTAACTGATAACTATTAGCACGGCTAATGATGCTTTTGGCATGAATAGTGCTTATTGCAGGTTATTTAGCAACAGGGAAACCGATGATGCAACGTAAACCAGGTTTGCCGTCCCTCGACGGTTTGCGCTACTTTGATGCCGCAGCGCGTAATCTCAGTTTTACCCGTGCCGCACAGGATCTTTTTCTTACTCAGAGTGCAGTAAGCCAGAAAATTCAATCGCTTGAGCAACAGCTTGGCTACCTGGTCTTTCACCGCACGCCCGCAGGGCTACGCTTAACTCCGCAGGGTGAACAGCTGTTTATCGGGGTGCGCCAGGCCTTTGCCATCCTCGAAACTACGTTGCACCAAACCGGTGAAGAAACCCTTGAGGGCACCATAAAGATTCGGGTTATGCCGTCCTTTGCCACCAAATGGCTGCTTCCCCGATTGCATCAGTTTTATGAGCAGTACCCTATCAGCCTGGAAATTGATGCCGATATGACGCCCGCCAATTTTAAATCTGACGCGGTCGATATCGCCATTACCCCTTTTTGGGTTGATGATAAAAATCTAATTCAACGGCATCTGTTCAACGATGTGATCTATCCCGTGATCAGCCCGGATTTGTTGAAAACCCGGCATCTACACAGTTACAGCGAACTCTGTGGTTTGCGCTTACTGCATGATTCCATGCCGCAAAATGCCTATAGCACCCATTGGCGCTCCTATTTTGCCCGCCTCGGGCTGTATGACCTGAATGTCGAGGCAGGAACCGGCTTTTCCCGCGCCGACCTCGTGCTCCAGGCCGCCTGCGCCGGCCAAGGAATCGCCTTAAGCCGTCACTCTTTGTGTGCGACGGAAGTGAGCAATGGCGCACTGATTCGCCCTTTTACCGATATCGTCGAAGACGGGCAGGTGTGGTTAACCAGCCCACGTAATAATGAGAAACGGCCACGCGTTCAGGCGTTGATTAACTGGCTGACAGAAGAAACCGCACATCATATTGCAGAGCGAACGCAAATTCTCGGCGAATATACGCTGCATAAGTCCGGCTAATGACGGCAAATTAATAATCTCCGTTTGTCGCAAGATATCGTTTTCCAGATGATGGCAACACGCCATTATCAACGACGGAGTTTATTATGAGCATGCCAGATATTATTGAATTAGCTAATGGACAAAAAGTTAAGGGAACCTTCAGCACCCATGAAATGCAGCGCCGACTATCGGGATTACGCGCCATCATGGAAGCAGACAGTATTGATGCAGTTATTTTAACCTCGATTCATAATATTAATTACTACGGCGACTTTTTATATTGTAGTTTTGGCCGCCAGTATGCCCTGGTGGTGACGCCGAGCCAGTCATTTTTAATTACCACCAATATTGACGGAGGTCAGGGATGGCGCCGTAGCTACGGTGCAAATATTGTTTACACAGACTGGCAGCGTGATAATTATTACCGGGCAGTGTGTAAAGTGGTTCCTGAAGATAGCCGGAGGATTGGCCTTGAAGGCGATCATGTGACAATCGAACAGCGCGCTAAATTTTGCCATTACTTATCCCAGGCAGAGTTTATGGATATTGCCCCGGCGACGATGCGGATGCGGATGATTAAGTCCGCAGAAGAGATTGCACTGATTAAAATTGGTGCTCAGGTCGCCGACCTCGGCGGCGCAGCATGCGTCGCAGCGATTGCCGAGGACGTTCCGGAGTATGAAGTTGCCCTGGCGGCCACCTCGGCGATGACCCGGGAAATAGCGAAACGCCTGCCACATATTGAATTACGCGATACCTGGACGTGGTTTCAGTCTGGCCTGAATACCGACGGCGCCCACCATCCGGTGACTACCCGTCGCCTGAAGCAAGGAGATATTTTATCGCTGAACTGTTTTCCGATGATTGCCGGCTACTATACCGCGCTGGAGCGAACACTGTTCCTCGGTCAGCCCAGCGATGAGCAATTGCGTCACTGGGAGATCAACTGCGAAGTACACCGCCGTGGTCAGGAACTTATCCGCCCAGGCGCCCGTTGTTGCGATATCGCCGCCTCGCTCAATGAGATTTATCGCGAGCATGACCTGCTGCAGTATCGGACTTTTGGCTATGGCCACTCCTTCGGCGTACTGAGCCACTATTATGGCCGCGAAGCCGGTTTAGAATTACGCGAGGATATTGAAACTGTTTTAGCACCGGGAATGGTTGTCTCAATGGAGCCGATGATCATGCTGCCAGAGAGCATGCCGGGACACGGCGGTTATCGTGAACACGATATCTTGGTTGTCAACGAATCAGCCGCAGAGAACATCACCCATTTCCCCTATGGCCCAGAGCACAATATTATCGCCGTCAATCAATAAACATGTCGGTTAACACCTGCGCCGCCCGTAATAAGAACCACTAAGGGCGGCGGTTTCTCCACGCTGATGGTTAATCAATATTCACTAATCAACGTTCACAATGTGTTGTGACGGCAGGCGACTAGCGTCTGCATAATGACTCGCCTCGCCATTCAAAACGGTTCTGTCGCATTAAGCGCTAGCTCAGGTAATATACTGTTTTTTTTACATTATATTCCCATACCTTTAATCCGAAAAGCCTTCAAACGCCTGCATTATCCCGTCGGTATTATTGCTAAATGTGTACGCTGGTACCTAGCTTACTCACTCAGCCTGCGAAATCTGGAAGAGATAATGTCTGAGAGGGGGATTGTCGTTGACCATTCCATGCTTCATCGTTGGGTTATTTGTTTGGTGCCGTTACTGGAGAAAGCGTTTCGCCAGAATAAACGCCCCACAGGGTATCGTTGGCGAATGGATGAAACCTACATCTGGGTCAGAGGCCAGTGGAAATATTTGTACCGCGCAGTGGATACAGGGGTAAGTGAAAACGCTGGCCTGTTGCCACTGCCAGCATTCACCCGTCTCCGGTGAGATAACCGGCACTGTGGGCCCGCAGTAGTCGATAAAACATTTTTCACCGGCGAGATGTTGCTGGCGCATGGAGCGTTTCTGCGACTGGCACCAGGCCTGATATCTACGCCACAAACCTGAAAACAACCTTAATTGACTCGTTTTCGGGGTTATTTTTCATTATTTGAATTGTGTTTGCGATTGTTTTACCTAAAAACAAGCACTTAAGCCGAATATGAAAAAGCAGAATCAAACGTGTCAAATGTTCAGATACAGGCCTTTCAACCTGAAAGCGAATCACATAAAGGTGAACGGTCAGTTCATCCATGTTTAACCTGAATACGTCATTGATGCCAATATGAAAAATCAATTTTTACAATATGTTACGGGATGTCGGGTGAAGATGAAAGGGGCTTTGTTGAATAAATCGAACTTTTGCTGAGTTGAAGGATCAGATCACGCATCTTCCCGACAACGCAGACCGTTCCGTGGCAAAGCAAAAGTTCAAAATCACCAACTGGCCCACCTACAATAAAGCCCTCATCAACCGTGGCTCCATAACTTTCTGGCTGGATGATGAAGCTATTCAGGCCTGGTATGAGTCAGCAACACCTTCTTCACGAGGCAGACCTCAGCGCTATTCTGACCTTGCCATCACGACTGTGCTGGTCATTAAACGCGTATTCAGGCTGACCCTGCGCGCTGCGCAGGGCTTTATTGATTCCATTTTTTCTCTGATGAACGTTCCGCTACGCTGCCCGGATTACAGCTGTGTCAGCAGGCGGGCAAAGTCGGTTAATGTCAGTTTCAAAACGCCCACCCGGGGTGAAATCGCACACCTGGTAATTGATTCCACCGGGCTGAAGGTCTTCGGTGAAGGCGAGTGGAAAGTCAAAAAGCATGGCCAGGAACGCCGCCGTATCTGGCGTAAGCTGCATCTCGCCGTTGACAGTAAAACACATGAAATCATCTGTGCAGACCTGTCGCTGAACAATGTGACGGACTCAGAAGCCTTCCCGGGTCTTATCCGGCAGACTCACAGAAAAATCAGGGCAGCATCGGCAGACGGCGCTTACGACACCCGGCTCTGTCACGATGAACTGCGGCGTAAGAAAATCAGCGCGC
>ERZ773187.658-NODE-658-length-32077-cov-14.569921_pt1 | contig 32077 bp, 19 predicted proteins | sample MGYA00511242_ERZ773187 | MGnify/ENA primary metagenome ERZ773187 (study PRJEB29015, sample SAMEA2737744) | human gut metagenome | biome: human gut; feature: human-associated habitat; material: faeces | place: China | collected 2012 ...
AGACTTCCAACACATCCGGGCGCTCTTTTAAGCAGGGATATATCTTCAAATAATCGACCCGATATGGGTCATTGTGATACGACATTTTCTGTCCTCCGTTTCATCATTTTGAAAATTTCACAAACGATGAAGCGGAGGGCCTCGGCATCTCTCACAGGCAAAAGACCAGCAAAATAAAACGCTCATTCAGTTCCTTTCTGGAACCAAATGAGCGAAAAAGCCGCTTGATCTGCCTTCACCACCATGGCCGCATTGATTCGTCTCACTCTCTTTGAGAGCAAGGACTGCAAATCAAGCGACACATGGGAAGGTCACGCATCAAGCGGCTCCGGGGTACAAACTTGGATATTCAATTTTTAGTTGTCACAGGCAAGGCGCTTCCTACACGCCGTTACAGCTTAGAATCGGTTAAGTCGAAATGCCACCGGTGGGAAAAACACCTGTTCTCCGCAATGGGGGCATTTCACATAAACTGCGCCGTGATTTCCTTTACACAGGATCTCTAACTTGTTCTGGCAATACGGGCACATTCTCGCCATTGTAATATGGCTGGAATACTGTTTTTTCAATTCCTGCTGTTCTGTCTGAATACAGGAATAGCGTTGTGGATCAAGTTCCCTTACATTGATCTTTGCCATACTTACTCCCTGCCATATCAGGCGATCTCATTTTTCTCCGGAAATATATCTACCAATGCATACGGGTCATACAAATCGTTTCTCCCTACCAAACCGAGTTGGGATAATCTTATAGTCAGTGCTGTTTTGGACACACCGAGCCGCTTTGCGGCCTCCGAAAAACGCTCATAGTCTTTGCGTGCGTATATGCGATTCAGCACGCTGATACCATCTTTCAGGCCAACATCTGCCATGTGGCGATATACCAGCTCCTTTGGCAAAAGAAGATATGAAGTCAGCACATTGGTCTGCCACTCCTCCCAATCAAGAACAGGGTATTGCGTATGTTCATCTGTCATGCGAAATACGCAGCGAGGAGTTTGCGCCTCATATTCTTCCGGATACAGCATCCAAAACAGTTGATGCGCTGCTTCGTGCATCATAGTAAAGTTCAAACGGCCAATCTGATTTTCTGCCACAAGGCTCTGATCAATGAAGGCCGTTTTCCCATCTAATTCATAGTCGAGCTTTGTGCCATCCCTTTGAGGGATCGTTATGATCACCCCCGAAGTTGCCGTAAGGCCGATGGCATCATGTGCTTCACTGATATCTGCAAATGTAAATTGCAGGCCACACATTTTCTCCGCAAAATCTGCCGGATCAATATGATCGACCTTTTGAGGGACTTTTTTTAGGTAATCACGAAGCAATCTACGGGAAATGTGTTCGATGTCTTTCCGTGAAAGCCAGAGCATCTACCTGCGCCCCTTTCTATTCCAATGCGTCTGCAAATTAGAACATTTGTTCGTTTCTTGTTAGAAAGTATAGCACGCCTACTAATCTATGTCAAGTGAAATAAATCAATCGTATTTTGTACAGAAAATAATCACCATTTCCTTCGCATTATCATTACCCCAGCTGGTGGTGAGTGGAGGTGTTGATTTGGCATTTTTAATAATGATAGTAACAACTCCCTCATTGACTCCAATCACTTTTCCCCGTGCAATTGTATCAGTAATCCTAACGCCAGATAAGCTATTTGTTTTTCTTACCATTTCAACCTTCGCTCTCGACGGAATTGTAACAACTAAGCTATCCCCAACTTTTGGAGTTTTACTAATATCCCCAATTCTAATCACAAACTTATCATTAGAGGCCGAAACAATTTTTGCTTGCAATTTTTTCCGTTTTTCCATTTCTACTTCTCCTTATGTCATTAAGTCTGAAATATCAGAAAATCTAACAGTATCCTCGATAAAATATCTTCAAGACGAATACAGACACGGACAACCCGCAAGAGGTTGCCACGATGGACGAGAGCAAGAAGCAGATCCTCTCGGACATCTTTTGGGAGATGAACTCCATATCCTCCCGCAGTGAAAGCCACTCGGAAACGGAAATTACCGAAACGGACGATGGAAACGGCAACATCGTTCAGACGGAAACGACAGTCACAAAAATAATGCTTTATATCACCGTTTCTCATTTGACGGTGGATGAGATGGCTGACTTGTACGGCTTTGACGCAGAACAGCGGGAGTATCTTGCCGAGCTTCTCAAGGACAAAAACAATTCCCTTTGGGCGGCGGTACTTTACGGTATCCGATACAGTGACGATCAGATAGTCACCGTGGCGCTTTCACAGGTCGGCAATGTGGGCGGCGAGCCGTATTGGTCTTGGTATGGCTTCGGAAGCCGTGTGGAATGGTGTGCTTGTTTTGTAAGCTGGTGCGCCAATCAGTGCGGCTATATTGAGACGGGCGTTTGTCCGAAATTTGCTGAATGTGAAAATGGTGAGCAGTGGTTTCGGGAGCGTGGACAGTGGATTGACGGTTCTGCTGAGCCTGTCCCCGGAATGATTATCTTCTTCGATTGGGATAACAAGGGCGGCTCCGGTTCCCAGGACGGAGCGGCAGATCATGCGGGTATTGTCCAGAAGGTGGAGAACGGCATTATCTACGCCGTCGAGGGCAATTCCGGAAACCTTTGCCGGGTGAACCGCTATCCTGTAGGGCAGTATGAAATCATGGGCTACGGCATTCTGCGCCCATAGCAGTAAAAAAGTGGTGTCGCCCTAACGGTGACACCACTTTTACCACATATCGGCGCAGCAAACGAATTGACGACAACATGCCAAACAGTATAATGAATTTGTAATGAACCTTGTGGGAATGAGAAGCGATTGTCTTTCGTAAATTTATCCCATTTGCGATAGAGTCGTCAAAAGCTGCTGGTATCGGGGTGCTTCCGGATGATCTGACGGAGACGGTGACGGCGAACAGTCCGGGTCCAACACCGGTGCAAGGAAGCAAATACTCTGAATTACCCGCATTTTGTGCTCCAAAGACGAGTGAACATAGACTTGGAGTGTCGTGCGGACATCTGTATGACCAAGCATCTCGCTCAGGCTCTTGACATCGACTCCACGCTCCACGCATCGGGAGGCATAGGTGTGCCGCAACACATGGAAATTTCGATATGGAATACCCGTCGCCTTTAGTAAGACCTGGTATTGGTATTGTAGTGTCCGTGGCTCCATAGGCACATTTTTCCTGGTCAAGAGGTATTTTTCTCCATCGGGATGAGACTGAACAGCCTTTTTCAGGAGGGTGGCCATGTCCAGCGGCAGGGGGATGGTACGATGAGCACTGTTGCTTTTGGGCGGCAGCACGGCCAGACGAGTGCGATCCCCGCTGCGGATACGCTGCACGGTTTTGGTGACATGGATTACCCCGTTTTGTAGGTCAATATCCTTATATTGCAGGGCGCACAGCTCTCCAAGGCGTAAGCCGGTGTTTAGCGTCAGCAAAATAGCGATCCCGGTGGTCGTCGGCTCAACTACAATCTTCTGTGCCAATCGCTGGACTTCATCCGGGCAGAATATGTCAATCTGCTTTCTCCGATATGCTGGCAACTCCACAGTCAGGCCCGGACAGGAACAGCCTGCTTTTGGGGCGCTGTATTTCAGAATGGATTTCAATAACACCCCCACATCTCTGGCGCTTTTTCCGGAAAGACCATTTTTCTGAAGACGGCGAAGAAAATCGGAAATCTGATTCGCCGTCAGTTGGCATACAAGCACCGCTCCCAAAGCGGGCAGAATATAGTGTTCCAGCATATAGGCATATCGGGCAAGCGTGGACTGCTTCAATTTATCCAGTTTGTCCGCAAGAAACCGCTCCGCAGCCTGATTCAGCGTGAGTGAGGAAGTTTTCGCCGGCAGTTCTTGAAGGGATTCCAGGCGCTGCTGCCGTTTTGCACGGCACTCCCGATAACTCCTGGCATAAACATAGCCGTACTCGGCACGGCCAGAAGGTGAGCGTCCCCGGATATACCGCCCCTCCCAGCGTCCATCCTTACGCTTGTAAATGTTTTCTCCACGCCTTGGCATATTGATTTCCTCCTTGACGATATTTTTGACGGCGTATTTTACTAACATTTTAATTTTGATCGATATGGCTCTGCAAAAATGCGGGTGAATTGGGTGCGATCAATGTATACATTTGTGATTTGTGTGCGAATTTTGCTAAATAACCGCATTTCAGGCATTGACAAGCGACAAAAAGGCCGATATAATGTAGATGGTTAAAGAGGAGTTTGCTTCGCAAATGGGATAAATTCACGAAAGCCCATTTCCGGAGGATCTATTGTAGTATTCCCTTAACAAACAAAGTGATACTGGAAAACAGAATAATCGAGTCCGATGATGCTGCACGGCGGTCATCCGAGCTGGAAACGGCCAGGTGATTGCCCTGAAGGAAAGGGGTGCGATTCCCCATGCGGTCGGCACTGTAAGCGCAAGGATATGATCGAGGCGGGAAACCACTGGGGCGAAAGTCCGTCATTGCGAGAAAATCGTGAGAAGACAGATCATAAACGCAGAGAGTATCTCATGGCGCAAGTCAGTAGAATTGTGTAGTTAGGACTCAAAGGCAGCGGGCGCTCTCTCCGTGGTGCTGATATGGCAGAAGTGTACGCTGATGACCCGGTATGGGTTTATCAGCGCTTTTTTTGTCATGAATCATTAAGGAGGTGTGCCCATGGGTAAAGTAGCAGGTGCGCAAAATTTTGACGGAGCGAATTGGTACGAGCAGCACATTGCCAAAAGAACACGGGATGCATTGGCTGAGCAGGACCGCGCTTTTGCGGAAAAACACGCAGGCGACAGCCTGGATCAGCTGGCGGCCTATCTCCGGCGCTGCGCCGGACATTGGGGAAAGTCCCCTGCCCCCATCGAGATCGTCGGTGGCAGTTACATCGCAGAGCGCTTTGGCGATTGGAAAGATGCGCTGAGAGCCGCCCATTTGAATCCTATATACAAAAAACCCCGCAATAGAGATTGCGGGCGCTATCAAAACGAAAAGAATATCCAAATTCAGCTGCATCGGAGCGAGCGTGACGCTAAACGGGCAGCACGGGTTGAGCGAGCCAAGCAACGCCAAAGCAAATACACTGTTCACGAAGCCACAGAGGAAACCTTCGTTGCAACAGATGTAATGCTTGAGTAAGGTTTGCCAAGTCGAGGGCGGAGATCCGCCAGCTTTTCCATATGGGCAGAAGGGGCTTAGCCAGCCCCTTCCGCCCAACCTCTTAACGAAAGCACCTTTCGCCTTGGACAGATCGGAACGCGACACCAATTATAATAGGGTGTCGCGCCCCTATATAACCTTGTTATTTTCTTATTGGATGCGAAAATGTGCTCGCAGCTAAGGTAATAATGCCGGCAGGCCTTATTATAAAAAAATTTCTGAGAGGAGATTGGAAATGCAAAAGACAGCGAAAAAGTTCCTTTCAATGCTGCTTGCGCTCATGATGGTTCTATCCATCCTTCCCACGGCAGTCTTTGCAACGGAACAAGCCACAGTAGCTGCGCCGCTGGATAGTATTGTTCCCTATGGTGCGAATGACCAGACCACAGGAACGGCAACCATCAGTGTGCAGAACCCTGTGACCTTTACCGGCTACTCTGCTTTCGAGAATGTGCCCTACTACTTGGTCACCGTTCCCGCAGGCACGACCTATGTAAAGGCCACCTACAAAGACGCTGCCATACTGACCAATGCCACGAGCGGTGAAGCATCCGGCTACTACGCCGATGTGCCGCAGTGGACTGGCGGCGGTGTAGAAATGGCCTATACGGAGAGCAATGGGGATATCACAATCACAATTCCCTTGAACTACTCCCATACCGCCGAGGATGGGACTACGGTCCAAAAGAGCTTTGTGCTGGGTGCAGATGGTAGCGGAACTGCCTATGCGCCGGAGTATGACGGCAGCGCCAGCTATGCGCCCGTCCACTTCCTCGCCTTCACCTATGAAGGCAACTCGGCCCCTACGGTCGCTTCCGATGCAATCACCACAGCCAATGTAACACTTGGTAATGCGTGGACGCTGGATTTGGCTGATGTGTTTACCGATGCTGACGGTGATACGCTGACCTACACGGCGACTATCAACGGCGTTGCTCAGGCGCTGAACGGCACGATTCTGGGTTACACCCCCACTGCTGCGGGGACTTACACGGTGGTGCTGACCGCTTCCGATAATACTGGAACGGCTACCCACACCATCACCCTGACTGTAACGGATGCCAACCAGCAGATCCCGAGATTGAAGGAAGGTGTGTCCTCTACTGCAAGCGATACGGTAACGGCTGGCTATGCTTACAATCTCACCGACTTGCAGGCCGGTAATATCTTCGAGAATCCGGACGGCACAGCGCTGAACTACACCAACTACTATTATTATAGATCTGTTGGAGATACCAGGACCGGCCCCTACTATTTCACTCCGGCTCTGTTCGGCGGCACCACCATCCAGATCACGGAGAATGCCGCCGGTACATATGTCTATGAATTCCATGCGACCAATACCTACGGCGATTCTACGGACACTTGGACGCTGACTCTGGATGTAAGAGCAGGAACTCCGCAGAATTACACCTTCTATGTTGGCCAGGATATGAATTACTCCTCCAACGGCAATGTTTATCCGCTCATCAAGCTCTACAAGACTAAGGGCTTCGATACGAAGGGTGCCGATTACATCGGTAAAGATGGCGACACCTACATTTATCGGGAGGATGGCGTCGATTCCAGCCTGTACGAGAGCGTCCAATTTTGGGACAGCACTTTTACCAACACACTGAACTCCACAACGGGCAACAAGAACGGCAACTACAATGAGTTCTATGCTTCCCTGGCTCCCGGCAAGTACTCTTTCCGTGCGTATGGCCGCAATCCCTCTACCGGAGAGTACGATGTCTACCTCGGCGGCCACAGCCTGACCCTGCCCACAGAGACCAATGTGGACGGAGGCACCGGCGGCGGTACGAGCATCTACCTGCGGCTGCATTCCATTTACACCACGAGCCGCAAAACCGATAACACCTACTTCACCGCAAGCGACTACACTGCCCGTATCGCAATGCCCAGCATGGGCGGCGATGTGCAGCATGGTGCGCCCTATACTTCCGGCAATTATACTTACTACCCCTTCATGCTGTACTCTGCCGGAAACGCAGCCCTTTGGAATGCCTATGTGGAACCCATCGGCACCTGTGCCGAGGACTACATCTTCACTCAGGCGATCAACAACACGACTGCCGCCGGACACACGGTTGTTACAAAGAACCTGGCGCTTTCCCAGGCCATCAACCTGACGGTGACGGTTCCTGCCTATGCGGACTTCAACCTGTTTTTCCAGCATAATAATTTCAACACACAGGTCATTGTGCCGAAGACGGGCAGCACCAGTGGCGATGCAAACGCATCCGCTGACGCTACCAGAACGCTGACCTACAAAATCAGCAAGAGCAATTCCAACTACACCTGGCGCTTGAAGGACATCCGCAGCGGCACCACTTATGTGACCAAGGCCGGATGGCTCCAGAGCAGCACCACCAGTTTTGCGAAGGAATTCACCTTCAATGCTGGAGACTCCACGGATCAGTATTCCCACAGCTTCTCTAATTTTGGCACGATAGCCAAGACCCGTGACGAAGCGGAGATTCAGACCTTCTTGTCCCCCAGCGGCTACAAGTACACGAGCGGGACAGAGCGTATCCGTTCTTACCGCCTGTGGCAGATCATCAACTCTGACGCGGCAAATATCATGATTGAGCCTGAATTTGAGGTTCATACGCTGGCTGGTTCGCCCACCCTGCAGAAGTCCAACGGCGGCAACGCCGAGAACAACTGGCTCGATGTGAAACCGAACGGAACGACCATCCTTGCCGTGAATTACAAGGCGCTGGATGTATATGCGGCAGATGACACACATGGCACCCACGGCGGCTTCTATCCGGCCACGAATCCGGAGCGTACCAGTGTTTTTGTGCTCAGCAGCGAGGAAAACGGTACCGCAACGGCCAATATCGCCTATAATTCCAACGGCTTGAGTTCTTCTCGCCCGTCGGTGTGGGATTATAACTACGACAACTGGTTCTATCTGAGCAACGACACCGCCCCCACCCTGGACTTCACGGTGGCAAGCAATAGCGAAGACTATGGTGTGTCCAATGTTCAGTACGCCATTGTCACCACCAACAAGACCACCATGGAGAGCGCTCTCTCCGGCTGGACCACCTTGACGGCGGATTCCAACGGCAAGTACCATGCAAGTCTCCTGGGCTTCCGCAATGCGGGGCTGGCCGGTGGTACTGTTGTCATCAAGATGACAGCTAACAACAAGGTGTCCTACAGTCTGGCTCGTGTGGCCGAAGTGACCGCCACGGTCACCAACGCCTCCAATCCCCAGGAGACGGAGATCATGCCCGGCGATAAGGTGTCTCTCACCTTCGAGGGCAGCTACCGTGGCATCTACAAGTACAGTGGTATCTTCAACCCCACTACCTACAACCTGTTCTATTCCATCGGCGATACGGCCTATAAGACCAATGTCGCCCAGTATCAGCAGATGGATCAGGCCAAGCTGGAGCTGACAATCCCGACGAATGTGGACTTTGGCTCCGGCAGCACCGCCAATGTTCAGCTCACCAACGGTTATACCTACGGCTCCATGTACTCGGCGGCGAACCCGTTTGCCACCCTGTATAACATGTCGAATACCGGCGTGGGCACGAACTTCAATGCGGTCACGGTGAACTTCTGCTTGAACCGTTTCCCCAATGTGAATGTGGAGGTCACTCCGCGCTATAACTTCAAGCTGAAGCTGAATATTACCAATCCCACCACCGCCACGCCCACTGTGACGCTGACGGATGCCGCAGGCAATGTTCATACCGCCAACAGCAACGGCGAGTATGAGAACCTGCCTTACGGCACTTACACCTATGCGGTGCTCTGCGCCGGCTGCGACTATGTCTACGGCAGCTTCTACCTGGGCAGTGCAGACAAGGCCAATGTGTCCGGCGGTGTGCTGACCAAGACCATTCCGCTGACGGCCTCTGCTGCCGGCGCATGGGACGGCACCACCAAGACGCAGCCCACTCTGACCGACGGCGTGTATCAGATTGGTACCGCAGCAGAGCTGGCTTGGTTTGCGGCGCAAGTCAACGGCGGGAGCTATGCCATCAACGGTGCGCTGACGGGTGATATTGACCTGGCCGGCTATAACTGGACGCCCATCGGCGGAACTACCGCCAGCACGGCCTTCAAGGGCAGCTTTAACGGTAATAATCATACCGTGAAGAACATGGGCATCTACTATAGTGCCACCACTACCTCGGCTCCGTATAAGGGACTGTTCGGCTATGTGAACGGCACCAGCAGCAGCTACGCCACCATTCAGAATCTGAAGGTGACCGGCAAGATGTTCCTGACCTCCACGGGCAGCGTTGCCAACGCCTATTCCGGCGGCGTGGTGGCCTACGCCAACTATACCAACATCTCCGGCGTTGTCTCCGATGTTGACATCACCGTTACCCGTGTGAATGGCAACTGGAGCAGCGTGGGCGGCGTTGCAGGCCGTCTGGTGAATTCCAACGCCACCAACTGCGGCAACGAAGGCACTATCCGTGCCTACCAGTATGTGGGCGGCATCACCGGCTACGCTACCGGTACCATTACCGGCTGCTACAACGGCGGTGCGATCACCGGCAACGGCTATGTGGCCGGCATCGTGGGTCAGACCACCAAGGGCGTCACCGCTTGCTACAACACCGGCAGCATCACCGGTGCCGGCAACTATGTGGCGGGTATCGTGGCCTTTGCCTCCGGCGCGTCCGCTTCTGTCAAGAACTGCTACAACCGGGCCTATGTAGAGAGCACCGGCAGCAATGTGGGCGCAGTGGTCGGCATGACCAACAACGCCTCCGCAGCGATGTCCAACCTGTATTATCTGGACTTCACCTGCAGTCAGGGCATTGGCAGTGCCAAGAGCACCTCTCAGACGGCCACTGCTAAGACCAGAGCAGAAATGGATTCCGCAGACTTCGTGACGACCATGAACACTGGTATGGCGGGTACCTTCGGCTCCAGCCGGTATAGCCCTGCTTTGAGCTGGCAGACCGACTTGATTGGTTTGACAACTCCCACCAAGGGCAATGTGAACCTGGATCCCTTCGGATATGTGGACGAGGATGATTTGACATTGCTACAGGAGTGGGTCAATGAGGGTAAGGACATAAATCAACTCACGCTGGAACAGAGGGCACAAGCGGATATGGACGGAAGCGGAGACCTTGACGAAGCGGATGTTGATGCCCTCATCCAGTATTTGGAAGATCCCAGGGAAAACCCGCTTTGATAATTGATCATCCAAGTAAAACCGGGTAATGTTCATCTGATCAGCCGTATTAACTGAAACACTCGGTAGGCCAAAAGGCTTGTACCCCTTTGAACGCAGGTCCGGGGAATCCGCTTGCGGATTCCCCGGACCTTATACTTATATACTGGAGAATAGTATGAAAAAGCAGATTTTTTCGTTTATACTTGCGATTGTAATGCTCTTAAGCGTAGTTCCTGTGGCTTTTGCCGTTGAAACTGGTCAAATCTTCACTTTAACTTTTGATAATAAAGCTCCTCATGCTGGAGATAAAATAACTGCAACGATTAATTTGGATCAAACTCCATCTGACTACTATAAAGTCACTACCACTCTTAAGTATAACAAGGATGTCTTGACTTATGAGAGTTATACCTGCTCTTGGGAGGGTATGACTTGTACGGTAACGGAAAAAAACTCTGGTGACGACAGATCGAAGGTTTTCTTCAAAATCGACAGCAACAAAGGCAAAGATACAGATATTTTAAATAAAATTCAGACGCGCCAAACTGGTGCGTTTGCCACAGTTACATTCAAGGTAAATGACTCCTGTAAGGTTGGACAAGCAATCAACTACACATTTCTCGGCTCATTTTATGATGCAAAAGCAATGGCTGCCATCAATAACGCCAGAGTAACAGGCTCTCTTGCTGTTACTGAGCAGGGTGGCAGTATAATCACCGTTCCAAAAACTGAAACCGGCTACTCTGTTTCCATGGGTGCTGACCAGCAGCTTGTTTCGGGTCAGCGGGTGCGTATCCCCGTGACCGTCGCCTCCTCCGAGAAAAAGATCACCGGCTTCAACGCCTATGACATGACCTTTACCTACGACCCGACGGCACTGACCTTGAACACCAAGACCGGTGACGCCGCCAACGTGACGGTGGAGGACAACAACGGTACCGTTCGGGTCCGCCGCTACGGCGATGCCGTGCCCTTGGGCGAGGCCCTGGCCCTGGAGTTCACCGCCAAGGCGACTGCCACCTCGACCGTGAAACTGACCAACGCCAAATTTGATCTGGATGCCAACTCCATCAACTTTGACGCCCCGGATGCCACCATTTCCGACGCCGACACCGTGGTCAACGCCAATAACTTCACCGTGACCCTGCCGGATGCGTTCACCTCTGACGAGACCCGCCTGGTCCCCAACGGCGGCAGCTTCACCTTCAAGCCCGTGGACAGCCACTATACCTACACCTTCACCGTGAAGATGGGCGACACCGTCACCGAGGGCTTGACCTTCGGCGCAAATGACACCTACACCATCGAGAATATCTCCGGCAATGTGGAGGTCACCTGCACCGGCAAGACCCCCAAGCAGTACGATGTGAAATACAAGATTGACGAAGATGTGGAGCAGGATGTGACCAAGGGCCCGGAGACAGTCACCTATCTGAATGACTACTCCTTCGTCGTCACCCCGAGGGCCGGCTACTCCTACCGTGTAATTTACAGTGTAGACAACGGGGATCCCTTTGTCCATACAGTCATAGCGGTCCCCACTGCCAATGACGATGGCACCCTCACCTACACGATCCCTGGAAAAGAAATCGTTGGAGGTGTGGAAATATGGATCGACCCCAACACAGAATCTGGTATTCCGGTCGTGTTCACCGGCAACGGCGTTGAGGACGCAGCCTCCGGGAATGCAAGCTCTATGGGCAAGAATATGCCCTACTACTTCACGCTGAACCAGCGCGAGAGCTGCGACTACACCGTCACGGCTTACTATCAGCCCCTCGCCACTCCCACAGCTTCTAAGAGGCCCGCCACCGTGCGCAGCCTTGGCAATGGGAAATATGTGGTCGAGGCCGTGAATTATAACGACTATCTGTTTGTATACGCCCACAGCTGGAACCTGGTCGTGAAGGTGGAAAAGGTCTCCCACAGCGCGGAGGAAGTGACCGTGTCCAAATATCTGGAGCTGAACGACAAGACCATGATGCTGGTCACGGTCAAGGGCACCCCCGAGGGCGGCAGTGCCTTCACCTATGACGGCAACACCATGTATAAGGTCAATGCCTACGGCGCGGATCAGTACGCATGGCTGGTGATCGTGGACAAGGGTCAGACCCTGACCCAGGAGGAGGCCGCCGCCAAGGTCGCCATCTCTGCCGCAGACAATGTGGTTACCATCACCCCGAGCTTCGATGTGAATAGGACCGGGAAGGTGGATGTCAACGATGCACAGCTGGTCTACGACATGTATAACGGCACATACAGTAACTTCACCCAGGTTTCCGTGGAGAAGTTCCTGCGGGCCGATGTAAACGCCACTAAGGCGGTGGATCACGCCGACGCTGTGGCCATCGTGAATCAGTTTAAGTAAGGTCCTACCAGCCTCCCTTCCCCGGCGGGAGGGGAGGCTATCCCCCGTTGGGGGCTTCGCACCGGCCAGGCCGGGCAAAAAACGGCCCAACCGGTCGGAGAGAGAAGGAGATCAGCATGAGAAAACGCATTTTTACACTATTGGCAGCCCTCTGTCTGCTGCTGTGTCTGCTGCCCACCGCAGCCTTTGCCTCGCAGACGGGCGGCAAAACGGACGAGAGCCGCAGCTACAATTTTGACCTGTCCGTAGGCGGTGCATACGAGGTACGGGCCACCACCGGCGAGACCATCACCGTGACCCTGGTGCTCAAGCGCACCGATGCCCAGGAAAGCGCCGATATGTACGGTATGCAGACCGAGATTGAGTACGACGACACCTTCCTCCAGCTGGTGGACGGCAGCGTCATGACCGCCCCCGGCATCCGCTGGAGCGACTTAGGCCGCCGCACCGGCGGGCGGGCCTTCTATCTGAACTTCGTGTCCTTTAAGGGCGGCGAGGCTTGGGAGCCGGAGGTGGTAGTCGGCAGCTTTCAGATGAAGGTCATCGGCACGAAGGGTGTGTCGCAGCTTATCCCCACCAACACCCTGGTTTCCACCCAGGACGGCATGGCCGGATACACCGTGAAGGATAATAGCGTGTCCGTCATCGTCACCACGGACTGCACCGTTACCTTTGAAAGCAACGGCGGCACGGAGGTTCCCTCCCAGACCGTCCAGTACGGTGAAAAGGTGAAAAAGCCCGAGGACCCCATCCGGGAGGGCTACCACCTGGAGGGGTGGTACAGAGACCTGGACCGCACCCAAAAGTGGGACTTCCACAAGGACACCGTTAAGGGCAACATGACCCTCTACGCCAACTGGGCCGAGGGTGCCGCCGCAGGAAGCGTCACCTGGTGGATCATCGGTGGCGTGGGCCTGCTGGCCCTGCTGCTGATTCTGCTGGCTCTGCTGGGCAAGAAGAAGGTCCGCTTTGAGACCAGCGGCGGCACAGAGCTGGAGGCCGTTTCCGTGAAGCGGGGCAGCGTCATTGGCGAAGTCATGACGCCCACGAAGCCCGGCGCAGTGTTCGGCGGCTGGTATGCAGATCAGGCGCTCACCAAGCCCTGGGATACACAGAAAGACCCGGTGCGCAGCAACATGACGCTCTACGCACGCTGGATGTAACCTACGCATAAATGAGGTAAACAAATATGAGAAAACGCATACTATCTCTGCTGCTGGCACTGACTTTGGTTCTGTCGGCAGGCGTATTCGGCGCCATACCGGCGCTGGCTGCGGATTCCTGCGTTTCCGTGAAGGCGGATGCCGTCACCACCGGTGAGGTTGTGGCCGGCAGCCTGCTGGAGATCAAGCTGGCAGATGTCTTTGAAGATACGGACGGCCATACGCTGACCTACACGCTGACCAACGCAGCGCAGTTCAGCGTCCAAACCAAGGTCAAGGACGGCTCACTCTATGTATCAGAGAAAGACCCCGGCACCTATACGCCGAAGGTCAAGGCGACCTGCTCGGACGGCAAAGAGCTTACAGCGACCTTTACCATCACGGTCACGGAAGCTCCCCACGGATTGGACGCACAGTATAACTACGATGAGACCCCCGCCAAGGAAGTCACGGTGTATGTGACCATCTCCAACGATGGCGTGCCCATCCGAGGCCGCGACGGCACAGTGCTGTGCCACAAGGCCATCACCGTCCCCTACTTTGACTTGGGCCGGTACAACTTGAGCGAATACTACCGCTATCACACGGAAAACGGAGAAGGCAAATACATCGACGAGAACATCGTGGAGCGGCCCACCGGCCTGCACCTGTATCTCTATCTGCTGGAGCGCTACTTCATCGGCCTGCCGGAGGAGCAATGCTGCAAGGGTGCCTATCCTCGTGACGCGCTGGCGAGCTTTAAGCTGGGTGAAGATGTTTGTTACATGGATGAAACACCGGCCTATACGGCAGACAGCTTTGCCGCTCTGACTATCAGCGGCTCGCCCACCAGCCTTTATATGACCAACTTCTGGGGTCATGATGAGAACTTGATGTACTACCGCAACCACTGTTTCCCCTACATGAGCCCCGGCTGGGGCTCCACCTCCGACTACATCGTGCTGTCGGACGGGGATACCTGGGATGTGGCCATGTTCTCGAACTGGAGCTTTTACAGCAGCGGCGGCGCGTTTACCTGCTTTGACAAGGACGCGTACAACGCCCGCCCCGGTATGGAGCTGACGGTGAACACGCAGGCTTACGGCACGACCTTTGAGGGCAGCGACTTCTATCCCTTCTCGAACCTGGATGTGTTCCTGTATAACGACAAGTGGGAGCAAATCGAGCAGTACAAGGAAGCGGCTGACGGAAAGAGCACCTTCTCCTTCACCGCCCCCACAGAGGAGGGCATCTACTACCTCGTGGGCATGGACCCCAACCGGACGATCCCCAAGGACGACAGCGGCGGCACGAACTATGCCAAGATCGCACCGGCCACAGCCATCTTGAATGTGGCGGCGGACGCCGAGTTGGAGCGCCCCTTCCAGTCCATCTCTGTCAACGGTACGAAGCTGAATGCAAAGAACATTTCCTATGAGGGCATCGTTACCCTGGGCAGCGAGGACAACGAGGAGTTCAAAAATGTCTACGAGGAGATTCCCAAGTACCATGTGATCGTTCCGGAAGGAACAGAGAGCGTTGACATTACCTACAACGAGGGCGTGGATATTTACCACGCAGACGCTACTGCATACGGCTACGAGACGGACCTTGCTGTAGATGTGGTGTCCTCGGCAACTATCCGCTCTGTTACCTTGAAAAACAGCTACAAGGTCAACGGTGACGGCACCCAGACCGTCACCACCCCCGTCACCCGCTATATCCGTAACGAAGATGGAACGGCCATGGCGATCACACTGGAATCCAGCAGCACTAATAATTTTAGGCCCGTCGCCCTGTTCACGTTTGAGTATGCCAAGACAGAACCGGATGTGATGTATGGGAATGTGAATGGAGACAATACCATTGATGTTTCGGATGCGCTGCTGGTCTGCCAGTTCTATCTGGGCAATGTAGCACCGACGGATGCGCAGAATGCAGCTGCCGATGTGAACGGAGACGGTGCAGTAGATGTTTCGGATGCCTTGATGATCTGCCAGTTCTACCTGGGAAATATTACGGAATTCCCTGCTGAGAAAAAATCTTGATAGGAGGAATTGAAAACACATGAAAAAAATCCTTTCTATTCTGCTGACATTGGCGATGGTGCTGAGCCTGGTACCTGCCGTCTTTGCAGCAGACGAACCGACCATCACTATGAGCGCAGATAAGACCTCTGTCGCCCCCGGTGAGACCGTGACGCTGACTGTGAGTCTGGATAAGGACACGGTCGTCGATGGCGCAGGATTTAAGATCGATTTCGATAAGGAAGCATACGAATATGTGAAAAAGGTCCCCGATACCTTTGACGATACTACAAATGAAAATGTAGCGAATGAAAAGGGCTGGGTTCGGGCGGTTTATTTGAACACAAAGCCGAGTAAACCGACGACCTGGTCTGCGGGAAAGCTGGACACATTCACATTTAAGGCCAAAGAGGGAGCGAACACTTCTACGGCCACATTCAAGCTGACGATTGAAAACCTGGAAAAATATAATCCGGATGATCCGGCACATAACATCAAGGTTGCCCACAAAGTAGTTGGCGGCGAGCTGACCATTCCCGTCGAGACTGCTGCTGCCAAGGGCTACACCGTGTCCTTGGGTGCGGACAAGCAGGTAGCCTCCGGCCAAATCGTGGAGATCCCTGTGGCCATCGGCAACAACGACGGCAAGACCACCTACAACGCCTACGACATGACCTTCTCTTTTGACCCCGCCATTCTGACGCTGAACATGGAAGCCACCAGCACCGAGGGTTATCGCGTGATCCCCGGCAGCGGCACCGTGCGAATCGTGCGTTACGGCAAAGCCGCCGAGCTGGGCGATGCACTGACTCTGAGCTTTGTGGCAGCCGGCCAGGGTAAATCTGATGTGAAAGTAACGGAAGCGTGTGTGGATACCAATGCAAACGCCATTGAGTTTGACGCACCTGCGGCTGCCATTTTGGATGACACCGCCGTTATTACCGTCAGCGGCTACACCGTGTCTCTGCCGGATGGCTTCACCCGTACCGACGCGGAGGGCTCCGTGATCGCAGCAGGCGGCACTCTGACCTTCAAGCCTGTAGACCCCAACTATGACTATACTGTCACCGTCACCGTCGGCGGCGGTGAGGCAACGACAGTTAGCCCGGACGAGGATGGCATCTACACCGTGCCCAATGTCAACGGCAATGTGGCCGTCACCAGCACCAAGACCGCCAAGAGTTTCAACGTCACTCTGGGCGCGGATACCACCGGTGCTGCGACTGCTACTTACCAGACTGACTACACCTTCAATCTGACCCCTGCGGATGGCTATGTCTACAAGATGGCTGTGACCATCGGCGACAAGGCATACACCGGCTTTACGGCCAAGGTAAATGACGACGGCACCACCACCTACACCATCCCCGGTGCAGATGTGACCGGCAACATCGTCATCAACAGCAACAAGCAGGTCAAGCCGCTGGAAACCTACAAGGTCACCTTTGCAGGTACCGGCGCAGGTGATGCTACCGGCGAGAGCACCGTTCAGGAAAAGGCTAACTACACCTTCACCGTGGCCAAGCAGAAGAACTTTGAGTACACCATCACTGCCACTATGGGCGGCAAGGATGTGACTATCACCGAGGGAGCCGACAACACCTACACTATCGCCAATGTCACCGGCGATCTGGTCATCACCATCGAGAAGAAATCCACTCTGACCATGGAGGTAGCTGTTTCCGAGTATGTGCAGATGGATAACAAGACCGTGTTTCTGGTAACCGTGACCGGCACCCCCGAAGAGGGCAAGGCTTTTGCCTACGGCGATAATGTCATGTATAAGACTACCGCTTACGGTGAGAATGTGTACAGCTGGCTGGTGATTGTGGACAAGAATGAGGCATTCACTGTGGCTACGGCTGAGGCCAATATCACCCAGGCCAGCGCCACAGCCGAGGAAGTGAAGCAGAGCTATGATGTCAACGAGACAGGCGTTGTGGACATCAACGATGCGCAACTCACCTATGACATCTACAGCGGCAAGTACACCGACTTCGAGAAAGTCTCTGTGCGGAAGTTCCTGCGTGCGGATGTGAACTTTGACAAGGCCGTCAACTCCACCGACGCCGTTGCGGTCGTCAAAAATTCTAAGTAAACCAAGGCGAATCCATAGCTTCCCCTCCCTTTTGGGAGGGGAGGCAATTCGCCATATTTTGGGGCTTTACCATTGCCTCCTGTTTTAGGAGACGATGGTAAGAATCCAAAATAAGCATTTGGAGGATACCCGTATGAAAAAACATAGCGGCCTATATAGCGCCGTGAGTATTTTGCTGGTCATTGTGCTGGTGGCAGGGATCAGCCTCTCACTTCTTTCCTCCGGTCGGACAAGGCCGGAGAATCCCATCAGCACTCAGCCGGATCGGCTCCAGGCAGAGTCGCTGCAAGGCTCCGGCAGCACCGGCGGACAAAGCTCCGGCAAGGATAATACAGAGAATACGGATACTGCCCAGGATCCATCAGAGCCGCAGAAGCCCGACGAGCCGCAGAAGCCCGATGAGCCACAGAAACCCGACGAGCCACAGAAGCCCGATGAGCCACAGAAACCCGATGACACCAAGCCGGATCCATCGGGCCCCACAGACCCCACGGATAACCCCGGCAAGGGCGACCAGGGCGGCTCCAAGTCAGACGATAACAAAGGCGGCTCCGAGGATTCCGGTGACCATGGTGATGGCACCGGCGGAGACGACGGGGACCACGGCGGCAGCGGAGGTGACCACGGCAGCGGCGGTGAGGAGGATAATACCCCCCGCATTTATACGACACTGAAAACCCAGCAGCTTACCAAGGCAGAGCTGCCCGACAGCAAGCTGACCTTTGTGGCCTATCCCCTGGGTAAGGGCGATCTGCATATCCGTGTCCGGCTGAAAAATGAGACCAATTCCGGAAACGGATTGCTGCTTACTTCTCAGAATAACCAGGACTACGAGGCACAGCTGGATTTCAACGCAGATAACCTCTTTGTGCTGTCTCTTTATGACGGGGAGACCTTTCTGGGACTTGTTCAGTACCGGGTGGGCTATTACGCGAATCTTGCGGACGATACCCACCCGACGGTGGGGGACTATCCACCCTCCATCGTTACCAATCTGGACGGGGCCAGCCTGGACATGAGCTCCCAAACCTTCCCCTTGACGGTGATTGCCCGTGCCAACGCAGAGCTGGGAGCCGGTGTGATCTATTCCAATCAAATTCGGGTCACGCTGGACGGCAAAACCGTGGAAAAGAGCTACGGCGATTCTCAACCCACCTACGAGTTGTATTTCGATCCCCCTCAGTTGGGCGATGAAGAAACCCACATCGTCCGGGTGCTGGCCTGGGATGGTAACGGAAACTCCACCATGAAGGTCTACACCGTCACCTATCACCAGATCAGTGAGGGCGACCCGGCAGGCTCGGTGGATGTGGTGCTGGATGCGACCACCATCGGCCTGGGCATTTTGGATACCGGAACGCTGGACATCGTGGAGGGCGAAACGGCGGCGTCCGTGCTGCTGCGCTTCCTGCAGGAGCGCGGTTATGAGCCGGATTACCAGGGGTCTGCTACCATGAACTTCTATCTGCGCCGGATTAGCCGGGGCGACATTGCCTACCGTGCCAATGTCCCGGAGCATCTTTGGGAGCTGATCCTGCGGGACGGCATCACCACCAATGACAACTATGACCGGGATAGCATCGGGGAGTTTGACTATACCCAAGGCTCGGGCTGGATGTACTCCATCAACGGCACCCTGTATGAGGGTACCGGCATGAGTGGCTACAAGGTCCGCAACGGCATTACCATTTATGTGCGCTTCACCCTGTCCTACGGCAAGGACATCGGCGGCTACGATTCCACCGGAGGCGGCTACGGTTCACTGAGCAGCTACTGCGGCCTGTGGATCAACGGCGGCTACCAAGCCCTGGGCCACGACTTCGTGGAGACGGACCGTTTGGAACCCACCGAAACAGAGGATGGTTACATCCACTATCGCTGCTCCAAGTGCCATGAGGAGAAAACAGATATTCTCCCGGCCACCGGCGGCGGAACGGAGCCAATAGAGCCTGCCCCTACGGAGCCGGTCTCCACCCCACGGAACCGACGCCCACGGAACTCAGCGACCCGGTCGTTACGGACCCCACCGAACCAAGTCCCTCGGACCCCAGTGATCCTACGCCCACAGAGCCAACTTCCGAATAGGACCAGCTGATGCGGCGGAGGATGGGAAACGCTCTAACGGGACACGGGAACGGTAAAGTTTTCCTTTGTAGAAGGGCGCTGAAACGAACGATGGAGGATACTGCATGAAAAGAGCAACACGAATATTAGCGGCACTTCTTTGTGTGCTGCTTCTGCTCCCAACGGTGGTCTTTGCGGAGGCGCAGCCTTCTTTGGAAAAACAGATTGCACAGAGTGCGGAGGGAATGTCCGCTCTGGGCGGCAAGAAGGGTGAATTGCTGAAAGACCGGGAATTGTTTCCTGCAGGCGATTCCGTCTGCGATTGGCTGGCCATAGCTATGGCACTGTCCGGCACAAGGGAGAGCTATTCCGACTATTTGGCGGAACTGAAGGCCCATGTGGAGGACGCATACGCCAAAAACGGATGCCTGGATCGCAACAAGGCCACGGAATACCACCGGATTTCTTTAACGGTGCTGGCACTGGGGGGCAACCCCACCAACTTCGGCACGAAGCCCGACGGCTCGGCCATTGACCTGATCGCAGAGGGTACTTATAACTATGCCCGTGATCCGGGCGCTCAGGGCTTAAATGGCTGGATATGGGCGCTGCTGACCTTGGATGCCGGGGACACAGAGGTCCCGGCAGACGCCCTGTATTCCCGGGAGGACATGGTAAATGCCATTTCCGTTGCTCAGGAGCCGGACGGCGGCTTCGGCCTGATCCCCGGAAAATCGGATGTGGACATCACCGCTATGGCGGTGCAGGCCCTATCTCCCTATCGGGACCAGATGGAGACCGAGATCGACGCAGCACTTTCCTATCTTTCCGGCCAGCTGACGGACACCTGCGGGTATATCGCCTACGGCGATGAAAACGCGGAAAGCACCGCCCAGGTCATCCTGGCCCTGTGTGCGCTGGGCATTGACCCGGAGACGGATAGCCGTTTTGTCAAGGGCGAGCACACCCTGCTGACGGAGCTTTCCCAGTTCCGGGAAGCGGACGGCACCTACCGCCATGTGCTGGAGGGGGCCGGCGACGGCCTGGCAACGGCCCAATCCGTCCTGGCCTTAGTGGCTGTGCAGCGTGTGCGGTCCGGGCAGCCGTGGGTGCTGCATTTTGACGGCACTCAAGCGCCCCGTGAGGCATTCGGCACAAATGGAATCATCATCTGCGCCGTGATCGGTGCGGTAGTCGTAATCGCCGCCGGTGCGATCTACATCATCGGCAGAAAGAGGAAAAAAGCATGAACAAGCTGACAGATCAAATTCAGGCAGAGGTCAACAAGGTCGTTTTGGGCAAGGAGGACATCGTCCGCAAGGTGCTGCTGGCCATCCTGGCACAGGGCCATGTGCTGCTGGAGGATGTCCCCGGCGTAGGCAAGACGACGCTGGCCAAGGCATTTTCCAAAACGCTAGGTCTGGACTCCAAGCGTGTCCAGTTCACCTCCGACACCCTGCCATCGGATATTATCGGGTTTTCCGTATTCGATAAGGCAGACGGCAAGCTGAAATATCAGTCCGGAGCCATTATGACCAATCTGCTGCTGGCGGACGAGATCAACCGTACCTCCAGCAAGACCCAATCCGCTCTGCTGGAGGCTATGGAGGAGTTGCAGGTCACCGTGGACGGCGTGACCCGGCCCCTGCCGAAGCCCTTTATCGTGCTGGCAACGGAAAACCCGGTGGGTTCTGCGGGTACGCAGATGCTGCCTGCATCCCAGCTGGACCGTTTCATGCTCCAACTGAGCATGGGCTATCCCAATCGGGCCAGCACGGCGGCACTGCTGAAGGATCGCCATCATGTGGACCCGCTCTCTGCCTGCCAGACAGTGACTTCCCCTGCCGAGCTGGAAAAGCTCATTGCAGAGGTCAGCAATATCCATGTGGCAGACCGAATTTATGACTATATTGCAGAGCTGGTGGATCTGACCCGCTCCAACGCCTATGTGACCCTGGGTGTCAGTCCCCGTGGCGCTTTGGCTGTGACCCGTGCGGCCAAGGCCAACGCCTACTTAGAGGGCCGGGACTATGTGATCCCTGACGATGTGTGCGCCGTGTTCCCGGATGTGTGCGTCCACCGTCTGATCCTCAACTCCAAGGCGCGGCTCCAGGACTATACAGCGGCACTGATCCTGCAAAATGTACTTACCTCCGTCCAGAAGCCGGATGTCCGGGAATTTTCCAGCAAATGAGAAAAACGATCTTAGGCAGCGCCCTGTGTTATCTGATCCTGCTGTTGGCGTTGGCGGCGCTGCTTCTTACAAGCGGCTCCTTCTGGGCGCTGGCCGGACTCTGCTTGCTGCTCCTGCTGCCCCCGGCCTCCTGGGCGGTCAATTTCTATGTCCGCAGGCACCTGCAGGCGGACATTCTGACCCCGGCCACAGCGGCAAAACGCACGGCAGTCAGCTGTCGGGTGCGTATCCGCAACGGAGCGTTTCTGCCCGTAATGCGCTATGGCTGTCAGGTCTCTATCCGCAATGATCTCACTGAGGAAGATCAGACAGTGACGCTGACCGGCAGCATCGGAGCCAAGGGCGAAAGCAGCCAAACCATCCTGCTGCAAAGCAGCTTCTGCGGCAGAGTGTATGTGCAGATCAGCCGGTTTACCCTGCTGGACTATCTGGGCCTGCTTCCCATGAAGGCCCTCGTGAAAGCGGATGCCCGTCTGACCATCCTCCCGGACCTGTATCCAATGGAGGCGGACATGACCGCCAGACCGGCCTATGCCGACGACGGCGCTTCCAATCGCCGGGGTGAGGACCGCAGTGAGGTGTATCAGCTTCGGGAGTATCGCCCCGGCGACGACATCCGGCAGATCCACTGGAAGCTGTCCTCAAAGCTGGACGAACTGATCCTAAAGGAGGCCAGCCAGCCGGAGAGCCGTTCCCTTTTGGTATTCTGGGATAAGCGCACCGGCGGTAACCCCCAGCAGATGGACGCACTGGCGGAGGTCGTGTCCTCCGCAGGCATGGCACTGCTGCAAAGCGGTGTACCCTATACCCTGTGCTGGACGGACCGGGATGATCTGCAGGTCCAGGACATTTCAGAGGAAAACCAGCTTTTGCAGGCTATCCCGGCTCTGGTAAAGACCAGGGGCAGCGCTGAGTGCCGCCTGCCCAAAACTGACGGTTACAGCCGAATTCTCTGTTTCGGCACAGCGCCGGAAGAACAGTTGCTCACGGACGGGCGGGTGCATTTCATCCTCTGTACCGAAGAACAGTACCCCGGTGCGACCACCTTTGCCCCGCAGAATTATTCCGAGGCCATGCAGCGACTGGAGGTTTAACCCATCATGCGAAAAAATGAAAACGGACTCCAGTGGATTGTCGCCGAAACGGCACAGAAAAAGCTGCACTTTCCCTGGGGCGCTTGGGTGGTCTGTGCCGTTCTGACGGTGGGCTTCTGCTTGCTTTTAACCGCTGCATTTCCCTCTGTTCCCTACCCATGGTGGGCCATGACAGCAGCTGCGATTTTGGTACAGGCGGCGTTGCTGATAGTATACCAAACCAGAATCGGGAACTGGCTCGTTCCAGCGGGCATCGGCGTGTTGCTTCTTCTGAGCTTGGCACTGAACAAGTTTGTCCTACCCGGTTTTGGAACACTGGCAAATGATTTCCTGACCCTGCTGACGAAAAAGACCGGGAAGATCTACCTGGACCTTGCGGCAGCGGATGCCCAATTTCTGCCTCTGGCGGTAACAGTTTTGCTACTGGCGGTGTCGCTGCTTCTCAGCCGTAGCGCATGGAGCGGACGGATGCTGCTGGCCTTGCCGATTCTGCTGCCCTGCTATGCAACCCTGTTGCTGGGCTTGTTTCCCATAGGCATCGGCGGTGGGCTGCTGATTATTGGCACGGTGCTGCTGATGGTGCAGCACACGGCAGAGGGAGAAGCCCTTGCAGGCGTTCCGGCGCAGCTGATCTTGCCGGTCCTGTGTGCAGCGCTGTGTCTGCTGATTGGCCTGTCCTGCCAAGACAAGCTGAATACAGACATGGTCGAGACGATGCAAACCCAGCTTCACCAGCGGCACTACGACAGCGATACCAATTCCATGCCGGAAGGAAACCTCAAGAACTTACCCGCCTGGAATAAAAGCGACACCCCGGCGCTGGAAGTCACAATGGAGCAGCCGGAAAAGGTGTATCTGCGTGGGCAGGTCTACGACACCTACACCGGCACCGGCTGGAAAGCAGCCGATACCGAAGAAACCGCCCAATATGAGGACCTTTTCTATTGGCTCCATGAGGCGGGTTTCTACGGCCAGAGTCAAATTGCACTGGCGGATGGCTATACGGAGACGGCCACACCGCTGTCCATGACTATACGAAATCTCTCCGCCTGTTCCGCCCACGGCTACTACCCCTACGCCGTCTACGGCAGCGAAACGCTGGCAGCGGACCGCATCGGGGACACGAATCTGCCCCAGGCAGAGAGCCTGTATTATCTGAAAGGCAGCGTCCCGGACTGGTATCAGATCCAGCGGAACCTCTCCACAGCCCAGGGCCGGGAAAACATCGAGACCTATCTATCCAAGGAGCAGGCCTATGCCGACTATCTCCGGGCCGTGGACCTGCAAATGACCCAGGACAGCTGGGCCGTCCTCCAGCGGCAATTGAAGCTGGACACCCAGACCCGGACCATCAGCGACATCCGCACCATCATCTTTGACTATCTACGGGAAGCCATGACCTACGATGAGACTGCCCGGACCATGAACGGCAGCGGCGACTTCCTACAATATACGCTGGAGCGCAGCGGACACGGCTACAGCGTCCATTACGCCACGGCAGCGGTGCTGATGCTGCGCTACATGGGCGTTCCGGCCCGCTATGTGGAGGGATATTACCTCTCGGCAGAGGATGCCGCCCGCTACAAGGCCGGTGAGACCATTACCCTGACGGAAGAAAACGCCCACGCCTGGGCGGAATACTATGTCAGCGGTGTCGGCTTTGTGCCGTTCGAGGTGACTCCCGGCTACATAGACGACGAGGAACTGTCCCTGGGCGGCGACAGCCCGGATGAGAATACCTATGAGAACAACACCCAGCAATTTGTAGAGGTGGAGCAGCCAGAGGAGGTCAACGAGCACAAGCAGGACCGATTTACCTTCTCACTGAATGCCCACTACCTACTGCTTCTTCCCTTGCTGCTGATCTTGCTGCTGGCCGGGTGCATTTTTCATCGCCGCAGGGTGTTTCGGAAGAAGATGGCCGCTATCGACGCCGCAAACGACCGGGAGGCCATTGCCATGCGCTATGGCTATGCCGTTTGCCTGCTGCGCCACAGTACGGCGCAGTTCCCGGAGGATGCTGCGGAGGCCGCAGAACTGAATCAAAAGGCGCTGTTCAGCACCCAGGAGATGACCCCGGAGCAGCGCAAGCAGGTTGACTCATTTGCCGTGCGTGTACTGGATGCCTGCAAGGGCAGCTGGACAACCTGGGAGAAAATACGGTACCGGCTATGGAACTGCCTGTATTGAAAAAAAGGAGGAAGGAAAATGCACAAAAGAGTAATGGCTCTGCTGCTGAGTCTGGTGCTTCTGCTCTCTGCCGCCATGCCGGTCACGGCGATGGCCGCAGAGGGGTACGCCGGTAGCTTTGTGCTTGTGGCTATGAACGCCAACAGCACCATCGTGGAGCCGACCCGTATCCAGTATAAATCTGGGCAAACCATTCAACAGGCGCTGGCGGATTCAGATATTGACTTTGTCGGCCTGGAAAACGGATTCGTCTATGAGATCAACGGCGTTTCCGCTAATTACCTGCTCTATTATGACAAGGGTGGCTATAAGCTGGACGCTCCGGCTTCTTCCGTCAAGGCCCTTTGCTTCCATGTATCTTCGACTTATTCGGACGCAGCTATCCAGCTGATTATCCAAATGGCGGATTACCTGGACATGACCAACCATGTGCAGAATTATCCGGCAGCGGCCAGTGCCTACGCAGCGGCGCTGAAGGGCCTGCGGACGGCAACTGCCGACTCGGCAGGACCATTGCTGAAAAACCTGAAAGACGCCATTGCCGAATATGCGGCCCTTCTGGACGGGACCAAATACACCGTCTCCGCCACAGCAACCCAAAACGGCAATGCGGTGGAGGCACCGATCCTCTCCCTTACGGATGTCTATGGCAATGTTACCACCGGCACCGGCAGCGTCCAAGTCATCGCCGGCGACTATAAGTTCTGTGTGTCCGACGGCGGATATAACCGCACAGAGGGAACGCTGACGGTCTCCGCCGACGCCCAGGTCGCTGCGACCCTGCCCTACGGCGAGTGGTTCGGCAATATCCGGCTGCTGGATGTCGATCAAGAACCTTACCGCGCTGCACAAAACCGTGCAAACCACACGGCGCAGTATTGGATCGAGGATACAGCCAATGCTCTGAGCAGCGTGTATCTGAATGCGGCGATGGGCAATGTCCCGAATACCAAGACCACCAAGCTCCGCACCATCTATACCGGCACCAACGGCAAGGATATGTCGGGCATATCCCGCAGCTGGAACAGCACAGCCACATCCCTTACTTATCTGCTGACCTCTGGCATGGAGGGCAAGACCTTCGCGCTGGAAGCACAGTATACAGGCTCGGACGGCTACACGCAGATTCAGTCCTACGATGTCACCGTGACCCGTGTGCCCACGCTGAAGGCTCTGGCAGCCACGGCGGAGGGGACCAAGCTGCCCCTGGAGTTTGCGCCCAACACCCGGGAGTACAGTCTAAAAACCGTGTCCTCCACTGTGGATATTGACGCCGCACCATTTGGTGAGGATTATACCGTCACCGGAACCGGGGCGGTGCAGCTGACCGGAGACACGCAGGATCACATGATTCAGGTAGCAGCGCCCAACGGGGAGCAGAGTACCTATACCCTCCACATTCAGAAGGTAGCTTCCGTACCGGTGACGCTGGCTGTGCCTTCCGGAACAACGGTGCAGGTGATCAATGGAGCAGGCTCCGAGATTGCCCCGGTGGACGGGATCTATCACCTGGTCCCCGGCGAGAGCTATACCTGCATCGCCACGAAGAACACCTGGTATCATACGCAGATCACCTTCACGGCCTCCAGCGGACTGAATGTGTCCGTCCCGGAGCCTGTCACCACCGACTGGCTGACCGATCTGGCATTCTACAACGGCACCTATGCTTCCAGCCGGATCGCCTACGCCGCCGACAAGACCTTCACGGCGGCAGACCACACCTACAACTATACGGTGTCCGACTGCAACAGCTCCGTTGCCATGCAGGCCACGGCAACCGGAACCGTGACGGCGCTGTATCGGACCCAAAGCACCGTGCCGGAGATTCATAATCTCGCACGGATGGAGACGATCACAACGCCTGTCAGCAAAACGGGTCTTGCTCAGAGCCTGACCTACGCCGTGGCCAAGGCCGGTTACGGCCAGACGGTGACGATCCGCATTTCCAAGACAGAAAACGGCACTACCTACTATCAGGACTACGATATTCAGCTGCTGCGGCAGCTGCACCTGTCCAGCCTGACTATTGCCACAAAGGATGAGACACTGCCCTTTGTAACTCCAAAGGGCGCAACGGCCCGCTTTGATCGAGATACCACGGATTATTATGTTAAGGTAGACCGGGAGACCACCGCTCTCTACCTCTCCGGCACCTATCCCAACAGCAGCACAGACACCGCCTGCTGCGGCGGGTACTATGCCAAGGTCAACGGCGTACGCTATGATGCGCTGGCCGGCGCGGAAGCGGTCCTGAACACAGACCTTTATAATGAGGATATTTCGGTACAGGTCTGCCACGCAGATACCGGCAGCATTGAGCTGACCTATACCGTCCATGTTCAGAAAAGTGACCCCATCCAACTGACCATCCAAACGACTCCGGCGGATGCCACGGTGTTTCTGACCAACGACCTGAACGGCAAGCGCATCGTGGAGAAAAATGGCACCTACAGCCTGACCCCCGGTGCCAGCTATTCCTACACTACCACCTGCGCCGGGTACATCGGTCAAACGGTGGAGCACTATACCGCCCCCGACAAGGACGGTACACTGACCATTACGCTAAAGAAGGCTCCAGCCAACGACAAGCTCATCAATTTCGATTCTGCGTGGCCCCACTTACGCCAAAACAATGAGAATAACGGTGTGGTGGACTACAAGACGCCGGTCTACGCCAAGGATGCCGAGCTGTACTGGGCTACCTCCATTGGATCCGGCTACGATGTGAACGCCTGCGGCTGCCCCATTTTGGTGGACGGTGCCATCTACACCTACTCCGGCTCCCGCATTTACAAGGTGGATGCTATCTCCGGCGAAATTCTCATTGATAAGCCCATGGATCACAACTCCAGCTTCGCCATCAACCCGCCCACCTACGCCAACGGCATGATTTTCGTGGGCCTGTCTGACGGCACGATCCAGGCGTTCGACGCCAATACCCTGGACTCCCTGTGGATCTATCGGGACTCCATCGGCGGTCAGCCCAACAGCTCTATTGTCTATCACGATGGCTACATCTACACCGGTTTTTGGGTGGGCGAGATCAACGAGGCCCACTATGTGTGCCTGAGCGCCACCGACGAGGACCCCACGCAGACGATGGAAGAAAAGCTCCCCACTTGGTACTACACCAGCAAGGGCGGCTTCTATTGGGCCGGTGCCTATGTGTGCGACGACTTCCTGCTGATCGGCACGGATGACGGCGCTTCCGGCTACACCACCGGCAAGCCCAGTCTGCTGTCCTTTAACCCCAAGACCGGCGAACTGCTGTCCTCCTACAAGATGAATGTGACCGGCGACATCCGCAGCTCTATCACCCATTACAACGGCAAGTATTACTTCACCAGCAAGGGCGGCTACTTCTACGAGGCCACTGTGGACGAAAAGGGTACCATTGAGGATGTCCGCACCTTGAAGCTCTACAACTATGCGGACGATCCCGCCAATCCCGCCATGTCCACCTGCACACCCACCATTTACAATGGGCGGGCCTATATCGGCATCTCCGGCACGGCACAGTTCGGCGCATACAGTGGCCATAACCTTACGGTCATCGACATCCCCAACTGGGAGATCGCCTACACTGTGCGCACCCACGGCTATCCCCAGACCAGCGGTGTTCTGACCACGGCCTATATGGAGGAGACAGGCTGCGTCTATGTGTACTTCTTCGATAACTTCACCCCCGGCAAGCTCCGGGTGCTGGAGGACAAGCCCGGCCAAACCGAGGTGTCTCTGAAGACCATGGAGACCTACACGGCCAGCGGCCAGACGGAGACCTATACGACGCCCTACAACATCTTCACGCCCAGCGGCGCACAGGCCCAGTATGCCATTTGCAGCCCCATCATGGATGAGTACGGCACGATCTACTTCAAAAACGACTCCGCCTACCTGATGGCCGTGGGCAGCACCATTGAACGCATCGAGGTCACGAAGCTGCCGGACAAGACGACCTACAATGTAAAAGACACCTTCGACCCAACCGGTATGCAGGTAACGGCCTACTACGCCAACGGCATGACCCGCGATGTGACAAAGTATGTCACCTGGTCCGATAAGCCGCTGAAGGCCAGTGATACCGACTTCCAGATCACCTTCCCCTACGCCATGTACCAAAACCGAGAAAACAGCGACACCCTGGAGATGGAATACGGCGTCCATTGTGACGAGCCCATGACCACCCTGACCCTGACCATTGCAGATCAGAGTGCAGTCAAATATGGAGATGTAAATGCAGATGGCATCATTGATGTCTCCGATGCCATGCTAATCTGCCAAATCTATCTGGGCAATGTTACCCCGACAGATACGCAGAAAAAAGCCGCCGATGTAAACGGCGACGGCACCATGGATGTCTCCGACGCCATGATGGTCTGCCAGTATTACCTGGGCAACATTACAAAGTTCCCGGTGGAACAATAAATCATAGTGGTACACGGAAATAACCCGGATATGAAATGACCTCCCCAGCTTGACCCTGTCGCAAGCTGGGGAGGTCATTTCTATAATCACGGAAGAATTGATAAAATGGGGTGGATGTATGGCTGAGTCTAAGAGCAGACTCCTATATATTTTGCAATATCTTTGGCTAAAAACAGATGCCGAGCATTATGCCACGACCGGGGATATCCTTACATACTTGCGGGAGAATGATATTCGCTGCGACCGGAAGACTATACCCGGGGATATTCAGAAGCTCTGTGACATTGGCATTGACATTGAGGAGGAGCGTAGCCGGGAAAATCGCTATTCTTTGAGCAGTCATCTGCTTACGCTGCCGGAATTGAAGCTACTGATCGATGCCGTGGAATCCTCTAAGTTTATTACAGCCAAGAAAAGCGCTGAGCTTATCGAAAAGCTCTCCCAGATGAGCAGCATATACCAGGCTGCGGAGTTAAAAAGCAATCTGTATGTCTCCGAACGGGTCAAGTCGTTCAATGAGCAGATATACTATCTGGTAGATAACATCAATACGGCCATCAACCATGGAAAACAAATTTCATTTCGCTACTTCCATTTCGATCAGCATCGCAAGGAAGTCCCCAATAATGGCGGCAAACGCTACCACTTTTCTCCATACTTTCTGGTATGGAATGAAGATCATTATTACGCCGTAGGATACAGCGAGAAGCATCAGAAAATCGGCACTTTCCGTGTAGACCGAATGAAAGAAGTCAATATTTTAACGGCTGATGCAGTTGAGAAGCCCGCTGATTTCAATCTGCCGGAATTTACTCGTCAGGTATTTGATATGTATGACGGTTCTACGGAAACGGTCACCCTGCTTTGCAAAAACGATATGATGAACTATATCATTGACCGATTTGGAGACGATGTAGAGACAGCACCGTTAGACTATGCCCATTTTAAGGCAGTAGCCAAGGTGTCCGTCAGCCAAACCTTTTTGGGCTGGGTATTCCAGTTCAATGGGGATATTAAGATAATAGGTCCGGTTACGGTTGTGGATAGATATAAAATGATGCTGGCAAACGCTCTGGGCAGCTAAAAGCTCAAACACCTGTACCTCTAAAACGATTTATATCCAGCGTGAAACATAAGAGCAGTCCCATATCCACTCAGGCAGAAGCATTGGCGCAGGAAAGGATATAATGGAAGCGCCCCGCATCCCTTTTAGGGAACGGAGCGCTTCCATTGCCGTTCTGGTATTTCACAGTTTGAATTTATCCACAGAAATATCGATAAACCCAATCGGTTCGTCTTGCAGGAACATGGGTCCCGTCAAGATTTATGCGCAAATTTGTTTGCAGACTCCGGCTGAGTGAAGTCAGCCGGCAATAGAGGCGTCATCCAGAGCCGCCTCCAAGTGCTTCATATTCATGTATTTCTTGCAGCCCCACTGGGTACCTGCCACATGGCGAAGGCGGGCACAGACCAGCATCAGGGCGGAGTTGCCGTCAGGGAATGTCCCCACCACGCGGGTTCTGCGGCGGATCTCCCGATTCAGCCGCTCGATCGCGTTGTTGGTGCGGATGCGCGTCCAGTGCTCGCTGGGAAAATCGCAGTAGGTCAGGGTCTCCTCAATGCCGTCCTCGACCTTCTTGGCAGCTTCCTTCAGTTTCATGGCGTGCAGCTCGGCGACCACGGCCTTCGCCTTCTCGCGGGACGCTTTCTTGCTCTCCTGGGCGTGGATCGCCTTGAGCATTTTTGCCACAATTTTAACCTTGGATTTGGGCACAACAGAGAAAACATTGCGGTAGAAATGCACCGTGCAGCGCTGGTATTTGGCGTCCGAAACACCTCGCCCACGGCCTCCAGCATCCCCATGCACTTGTCACCGACGACGAGCTTTACGCCGTCCAAGCCGCGTCCACGAAGCCATTGGAAGAAGCTGACCCAACTGGCCTTGTCCTCTTTCATGCCCTCGGCAGCGCCTAAAACCTCACGAAAACCATCCTCATTCACGGCGATTGCCACCAAAACAGCAACATTTTCATACTCTCCGCCCCAGTTGCGACGCAGGTAGATGCCGTCCACGTAGACGTATGGATAGTGCCCGCCCTGCAAGGGGCGGTTTCGCCAGTCCTCGATGTGAACATAGGCTTTCTTGTTCAGCTCGCTGATGGTAGCGG
>ERZ773187.661-NODE-661-length-31902-cov-10.578139_pt1 | contig 31902 bp, 33 predicted proteins | sample MGYA00511242_ERZ773187 | MGnify/ENA primary metagenome ERZ773187 (study PRJEB29015, sample SAMEA2737744) | human gut metagenome | biome: human gut; feature: human-associated habitat; material: faeces | place: China | collected 2012 ...
AAAGCAGTGATCGCTGTGGTGAGACTGTAGCGCGGACATGTCTATTTGGTCAGAGACGGACATCTCAATTTAGCTACTGCAATATGAGTGCGCATAATGTGATCAGGGATTATGGTAAAAATTGCCCTGCGAAAATAAAACCCGCAGGGCAATCTTTATCATAATCCCCATTATGCGCAACACCATTATCCTGAGAATATTTTTTCTCGGTCAATTTTTTTCGAGGACAGATCGTGGTCGAAAAAATATATAGCACGAATTACCAACCCTGAAAAAAAACACTTTTACATTATTATCAATTTAGCAAAAAGTGCTTTTCTTCCCACTACAGCACATCATTTTTTATTTTTATCCTCAATTCTGTGGTCATTTATTCACTATTTCCCCACTACAGCACATTAGTTCCCCACTACAGCACATCAAAATCACGCCTTATTCATGGTAATTGACTCTGCCGCCAGTCATATTCTATATAACTTATTGATTTATATTTGTTTTATTTTTTTTGTTTTTGTCAACACATTACCTTTTTTTTATTTGTTGAATTGGCTGTTACTTTTTGATCTACTCCCATTATTGATTTCCGGGGAGCATTCAGATGCAGAAAAATGACACCGAAACCCCCGTTATAGTAACTACGGGGGTAATACCAGATGACGCAGATGTTTCATTTTCTGCTGAACTGGCAGAGCTAGTTATCGAGGGGTTCGATAGTTCTGGATTTCATCTGCGCATCGGTGACTCATATTACTGCGCAAAAAATGCAGGTGATTTGATCGCGGTTTGTATAGATTTTTTTGGTGTTGATAATTATGACTGTAATAGTTGATACGATTGCTTTCACGTTTCAAATGTCCGCGCTCAGGGATTTGGCTGATTATTATTATCCTCGGCCCACTGGATTCGGCCCGTGGCCGGTTCTGCCAGAATCTGGTGATCAGGCTCAGTTTCAGGATCTGTGTTGCGCTGCTCTGGAGGATCGTGCTCGGTTCATGTTCAGCGATTTTTTCGGGATGTCGTTATCCCCTGCTACTGGTAGGGGGCGGCTAGGGTATTACGATCACTGTCGTATCACTGACCTCTCCGGGACTGTGGAATTCGGGTATCTGGCGTTTGGTGGCAATCGGGACACGGTTCATTGTTATCTAAATGGTCACGCCTGCAAAGAATTTTTTGAGAGAAAACAAGCAGTTGAGTTGCATCATTTTTTGACTGAGATTCTGGGTGTCTCTCGACTGAACCGCCTCGATCTCGCCTACGATGATTTTTCTGGTGTAACCGGTTTTGACTCGGTTATCGCCGCATATGACCGCGATGCGTTTTATTGCGGAAAAGGCCCGAGACCCAAGATCACCACTATTCAAACGCGATCAGGCAAAAACGATTTAGGATCAACAATTTACGTTGGTTCGCGTCAGTCTCAGGTTTATTGGCGTTCCTACGACAAAAATGCCGAACAAGGGGTGGTCGATCCGGTAACGCCGTGGTGGCGACACGAGGCAGAGCTAAAAAAAGTTAGCGTTGATTTATTATTAGATATTTCGGGAGCTTATGCTGGATGCAACGATTATGCTCGGACACTGGCTGATTCTGAGCCTGTTCGTGTCCGCACAAAAATTGAAAAATCTGCGGCAACTCTGGATTCTCAGATCCGTTGGGGGCGTCGCCTGATTGGTAGAACCCTGCGTTCGCTAATCGATCTATTCGACGCGCCCACGGCTCTGGCGCTACTAACTGCCGGAGAACGTGGTCGCCTGCACCTGACGCCGGGGGAGATTTCGACCTATCGAGCGGCGTTGCAAATATGATTAACTAAACGAGGTGATACAAATGACGATTTTAATTCGTGGAAAATTTCTCGGTGCCCGCAATCGAGAATTCACTAATTCGCAGGGGAGCTACTCGTTCTATGAGATCGGGATTGAAAATTCCCGCCCTGATGGCTGGGGCGGCTCACAGTCAGTTCAGACAGTCATTCAGGTACCAAAAAAGCTCGTTGATTCTGGGATTCTTAATCGGGTTGCTCCATTACAAGGAAAAAACGTGGAGATCCCGATCTGGGCTGATGCCTATGTCGGAAAAAACGGCGCGGCGATAAAATATTTTTTGGAGAGCGATCAAATCACAGAAATTAAATAGGTGCATCATGGATCCAGCGATATCATTTCTGTGCAAATTGTTTTTAGCTGTTTTTGCTGTTTCTGCGGCAATAAAATATTTTTTATTGCCGGTGATATCATGAAAATAGTTTTTGAGCATTCCGATTTTTATTCTCTAGAGGTTATAGAGATGGCGCGGCAATTTCTGCTGTTTTTTGATCGTTGCGACAACTGTGATTGTGAGGGTTGCTCAGAATGCAATTTTCTGGGCGTCATTCAGATTAAAAATTTTGATGGCACGGAGTGTTTTGATGAATGAGTATTCTTTTACGCTCCTGATTCTAATATTGATGATGGTCTTTGTGTTGATTCTCGTTTGGTCAGGAGTCGATCTCAGAGATATGAGTGCCTGTAAGGGGGGAAACTTTGACTGACTACTCTGAGTTTTTGCCATTTTATTATTTTGCGCTGTCCAGCGTTCTGGGTCTGTGGTTGGCGGCGCATTCAATCGGCGTGATTCTGCGCCTCGCGCGATTCGGCTAAAAAACCGAATTATGTCTTTAAATATCCGTGGAGTTATACAAATGAATAAGGTTTTTTCACTGTCCGTTCTGTCTGCCGCTATTCTGGCCCCGGCCGCGAGTTTTGCCGCCGAGGGGGATGTTGACCTCTCCAGTCTCACTGATTCGTTTTCTGTCGCACCTGTGACTACTGGCGTATTGGCGATTGCTGGAGCCCTGCTGGGCCTGTACGCCATGATGCGCGGCGCGAAAATCATTTTGGCCCTAGTTCGTGGTGGTAGCAACTAATAACAATCAGGAGGGGTATTCCCCTCCTTATTGAGGTGATTATGGGCTGGGAAATGATATTTTTCATCTGGGGTCTGGTCTCGGCGTGGGCGATAATTGTCGGACTGAGGGGATTATGAAAAAAATTATTTTGGTTATTTTTTTAATAATCCTCCCAATTTCAACTGGTTATGCATTTCTGCCATTGCTAATCGCAGGCGCAGATTTTGCGGGTGCAGCTGCTTTGCGCACCGCCATCTCTCGCGGTGCGGCTCAACTCGCTGTTAGTGCTGCGGAGAGGCAGGTACTTGAGAATGCAACAAAAACAGCGTTAAATCAGTCAGTTAAGCGGTTGATTGCAATGTCGCCAAACCCTACAAAATTTCAGCTGGCCACTGGTGCAATAACCTGGGCGGGGCTGGGCTCGGCACTGCTCGATCTGGGCGATGAGATTTTTGGTGTTGACCAGAGTGCGGGTGTGTCCTCCGGGAATTCTGCTGATAACGGTCGAAAATTTTATGTTGGCGCCGGTTCAGGCGGAACAAAGCCCTATTTTTCAGGCGATTATCCAGAAAATTTGATTTATTCGGCGTATCGGTATCAGTCCTCTAATGGTCTCCTGCCCTGTAATAGCGCCAGTGGCTGCACGTATTCAGCCGGTTTTTCTGTTCTGAGTTCCAGCACTGGTTCGAGCGGCTCTACAACCTATCAGATCCAATACCAGAATTCGTATTCGACCAGCTCGGGTTCTACAGTCACGGTAGACCGAACGGCTAGCTATACGGTCCTGTCTAACGCCGATTATGATTCGTCTATCACGCCGCAATCAGCTGATATCACGGCTGAACAGGAGGAGACGGCCAAAAATACCCCGCTGAACCCTCAACGGCTGGCCGATGTCGCCAATGCGCTGTTGCTGGATGCTGCCAGTCAGTCAGATTATGCGGGGATTCCGGTGTCCAGTTCCAATCCGCTCGTAACAGCGGCGGATTTCACGGAGGCATTGAGTGCTGTCGGGCGAACTGAGCCTACTAACGCCGAGTGGACCACGCCATGGGAGGATCTGGAGACAACCAGTGATACAGACACTGACACTGGCACAGATACTGGAACAGGGGGAGGGACTGATTCGGGGGCAGGTAGTGAGACTGCTACCGAGCCAACGCTCGATAGTCCTCCTGACGGAAAAACTATTTTGTCGCCTCTGTTAAATATATTCCCAGCCGATTGGGGTAATTTTTCGGTTGGTTCACGTGATGCAGCCTGTCCTGTCGCTGAGTTCGAGATATGGGATAAAAATTTCGTTATCGATTCTCATTGTGGGTTGATTGAACAGAATCGCGAACTGATAAAAATAATTTTTCTGATTGTCTGGACGTTCTCTGCATTTCGTCGGGTAATGTCCGCATGATGGGGGTTGATTGATATGCTGGCTGCAATCTATACCGCACTGGGTTTTTTGCTCCGCTCCGTTGTTATAAAATTTGTTTTTTTGTTTGGGCTTTTTTATATCGTTCAGGAATTCACACCTGTCTTGATTGATTTAATTGATGTCAGTCCGTTACCTGTGGCTGAATTGTTCGCTCAATTACCTGATCCTGTCTGGTTTTGGCTGAATTTATTCCAGATTCCTACAGGTATTTCAATGATGGTGTCTGCAATTATTACCAGATTTATAATTCGTCGAATTCCGGTTATTGGATAGCGGGGCGGTTATGGCAATTTCTGCATATGTCGGTGTTCCGGGGAGTGGAAAAAGTTTTGAGGTTGTCCGCAGTGTAATAATTCCCGCCGTTGCTCAGGGACGTAGGGTTGTATCTAATATATACGGCCTGAATGCTGAAAAAATTTATGACTATGTCCGTGATAATTATAAAAACGCTGAGATTGGCGAAGTTTTGCTTGTTACAAATGAGCAGGTTCAGGACGAAAATTTTTTCCCCTATAAAAATTCAGATTTAGATGGGGTGAAAACATATTGCCAGCCGGGGGATCTGATTTGTGTCGACGAGGCCTGGCGTATCTGGGCCTCGGACTCTAAAATGCCTAAAAATCATAAATCATTTTTGGCAGAACATCGCCATTTTGTTCATCCTGAAACTGGTGTGACCTGCGATTTGGTTGTTGCGAATCAGTCAATTACTAATCTTCCTCGGTTTATTCGAGACAGAATAGAAATAACATTCAAAATGACTAAATTGAAAATGCTGGGCCTTAACTCCAGTTATCGCGTTGAAATTTATTCAGGTGCAAAACTGTTTAAATCGGAGTTAACCAGCAAACGAAATTATAATTATGATAAAAAAATATTCCCACTCTATCAGTCCTATGATGGTAACGGTCAGGAAAAAACAGTTGATAAAAGACAAAGCATTTTTTCATCTGGTCTACTCTGGTTTGGCATTATTTTTTTTGCGGTTGTTGGTCTCTCGGGAGTTTGGTTTTTATGGGGTTTTTTTCATGGTGACGGGTTGGGGAAAAATGTTGATGACAAAACGGATTCAGAATTGACAGCTAATAGTGCTGTTCAGGCTAAAACGAATTCGAATTCTGTTCAGGTATCTGTATCGAGGCCAGTGGTTTCCAGACAGTGGCGTGTTATCGGTGTTATCAGGGACAAGGCGGGGCGTTTTGTTGTTTTGTCTGGTGCGGATGGACGTCAGCGGGTCGAACCAGCGGCGGGGTTTACTGTTAACGGTTCTGTAATCAGTGGCATTTTAGATGGCGAGGTTGTTACGACATGGTCAGGTTCAGGGGTGCAAAAATGAAAAAAAGTATTTTTCTTTCGTCAATGCTGCTGTTTCCATTTTTTGCTGATGCAACTGGTTCAGGGGTGGATTTCGAACTCAAATCGACACCAGTGCCTGATGCTCTGAGCGTTTTTTATACGCAAATTTTGAAAAAGCCTTTTCGGTTGTCTCCCGATGTCGTGGCATTGACTAACAAAAATATTTCTTTTCACTTAATGCCAGAGCAGGATGCTAGAAAATTTTTTATCGATTACATGTCAGATATCGGTGTTAGATCTAAAACAAAAAATGGTGTCGATTTTTACTATGTACCCTCGCAATTAACAGAAAAAGCAGTTTTGCCGAAATTTAGTTACACCTATAAACCACTGTACCGGTCTGTCGATTATCTGGCATCACAGATGAAATCATTAGCCAGTGATGGTGGTCAGTTCTCTGGAGGCGGTGATAAAACGGCTGCTGACGTGTTGGTTTTTTACGGTACAAAATCTGAGATTAGACGTGTTTCTGAGGCGCTGCCATTGGTAGATATTCCGGCTGATGAAGTTCTGGTTTCTGGCTATGTTTATGAGGTACAGAGTACGTCGAAAACGGGTTCAGGTCTGCAACTGGCTGTTAATTTATTGAACTCAAAATTGAATTTACAGATTGGTGGCAGTTCGGCGAGAGGGTATGACAATTTTCTGAAAATTGGTACCAGCTCCCTCAGTGCGCTGGTTGAACTGTTTAACACAGATTCGCGGTTTACTACTGTCTCGGCCCCCACATTGCGGGCGCGTTCAGGTTCTCAGGCTGAATTTTCGGTTGGCAGTTCAACTCCTACGCTGGGAACTGTTAGTTATCAGGGGCAATCGGCTGTACAGTCTGTGAACTATAAAGACTCTGGGATTATTTTTAAAATTTTGCCGGAGGTTCGTTTTAGTGTGATTGACCTGAATCTGTCTCAGGAATTATCCAATTTTACCACTACTGATAATGGTGTTAACGAGTCTCCAACACTGATTAAACGGGCAATTTCTACCGATATTTCACTGAAAGACGGAGATATTATCCTGATTGGTGGTCTCGCTGATAATAAAAATACTGATACTAAAACGGGTTTTTCGTTGTTTCCGTTTCTGACCAGCAAGGGTAGCGATTCAACAAAAACGGATATCGTTGTTGTTTTACAGGTACGAAAAATCCGGTGACGCGCTCACCGCAGCGCGGGCGAGGAGGGCGCGTCACCGGATTTGGAGAACCGATTACTAATTTACGGCTCTGTTTATTGCTTGTATTTCTCAACCAGAACATTATAGATAAAACGCCGGTTAGTGCCAGAATTTATTCTGGTGCTGTCCGGGATTATCATAGCAGCAAAAAAAAAACATTTATATGATTACCAACTGATTTTATATGAAATCCTTTCGTTCAACATAGTACAGTGTTTCGCCGCACATGGAACAATAGAACTCTCTAAAAGCTTTTGTTACATGATTTCTGTTTGATATTCTATTTGAATGGCAGTTCGAGCAATAAATTTTGTTTGCCTCGGTGATTTTATTAATTTTCATGTAGTTATGAATTGTTTTTCTAGACATCAATTCATCTAGTTTTTTTATTTTATTATACTGGCTCCATCCAGTTATACAGAATATTGAGAAAAAAGCTGATAAAAGCAATCCGCCTGACAGGCTTCCATTAAATAACCAAGACGCCAGAAGTGATATTATAATTAGCATTCCAAATATACATATAAAGGTAACGGGTAATGCAGCTTCCTTTTTTAAGTGTTTGTTTTTTATGCTAAACATGGTCATCATTCCTTGCTAATTTTGTTGTTGGTTAACTCGTTGCTTTCGAATAATATTTTATCTGAAACCTCGGACAGTGCCAGAATTCATTCTGGTGCTGTCCGGGGTTGGCCGAGCGTAGCGCTGGCAAAACATTTTTATGAGGGTACTATGCCATGCAGCAGTTTTCAAAAGTCGATGTTTTGTATCTTTCCGCCAAAATCTGCGATCGCTGCGGGCGTCGGGCTGAACTGGCAACCTCGGAATTTCAGGAGTTTCTGTCTGTAGACCGCGTTGCAGGTTATGAATCAGTTTTCGGTGACGGAGAGTGTCTGAGGCTGGATTTGTGTCAGCATTGCACAAAAGCACTTTTGGGAGCGTGGATTCAATCAGGCAAAATTGCCTGATTGGGTGAACGACCCTGAGTTAGACGGGCTCAGGAAAACGAATTCATTTTGCGGTAGTTTGCCGCAATCAGGTTATGAGCCGTCGCGCTACCGCAAAAATTCCTCGTCCTATGTCGTTGCAGTTCGTTACCGCTCAGCATAATCGTTCACGAATCCATTATAGAGTTCATCGGGTAAGCAGAAAAAGTGTTTTTCTGCGTCGATCACCATTGGTGCGCATAATGTATATTATGTTAAATTGAGTATGTGTGCGTAAGCAAACCTTTTCATAATCCCTACTCCTCGCTCATGAAATCAGTATACTCAGGCATTAAAGCTCTACGGGTGACGCTTTATTTTAGTCTTACACTACTAGTCCGCCAGTTGCGCCGATACTCTCGTGTGGTGCTGGCCCTCTGATGCTCCCTATTGGCGATCGGGTCAAAGCAGGACAACTGCTGGTCACGCGTTAGATACAACCGGTCATATTCAGCACGATGACGCACAGGTCGACGTTTCAGGAGACTAAACTTCTGCATAGAGGTTTCCTCCCTCATCGTCAGTCGAAAGCATATTCTCATGCCATTAGTCCCGATTGACCGCTTGCGCTCAAAAAGCAGCAGTCATTTATTCCGCTATTAGTGCGCGGTATATGCTCAAATCAAATTTATTAAACTTTTTAAAACCTCAGAGCACCTGTCCTTGCGCCATACTAACTCCCATTCCTGTACAATGTTTAAATCTTCTAAAACCACAAACGACACGTTTGACGGAGCAAGATGTCTCATCCCTTCTGCAACGATGGTACATCCCATGCCTGCGCTAACTAATGTAAGCATCGATACTGCATCAACGCCGTGCATAACGGAACGTGGCGTAAAACCTGCATCGTAAAAGCAATGAATAAGTCGATCATGCCACGCCGGTGCCGCGGTACGAGGAAGCCATATAAAGTCAAGATTCTGCAATTCTCTTAAGTAACGAGGTTCTTTATTATCAGGCCACTTCCACTCAGTCGGATAAGCTAATAACATTTTTTCTTTGAAAACGGGGATTCCTGCAAAAAGCGGATCATTAAGAGGTCTAAACAATAAAAAACCAGCATCCAGCTCTCCCTCAGCGATCTTTGAAAGTTGCACTTCAGATATGAGGTGATGAAGCGTAATACCGACGAGCGGTGATGCCTTCTTGAATTTTTTTAATAATGTTGTGATCGGTGGTGCCGCATTTTGTATTACAGGAAGCGCTAGCGAAATATTACCACATTCTCCACGGGAGGCTCGTACAGCGCGCTCCTTTATGACGGTTACATTGTTGATCAATATTTCCGCGTCAACGAGGAACTGGCTTCCTGCATCAGTAAGTTGCACCCCGCGCCCTGTTCGATTGAAGAGCGTTACTCTAAGATCTTCTTCCAGTTTTTGCATCTGGCGTGTCAGAGCGGGTTGAGCAATATGAAGTTCTAACGCAGCTTGACTAATGCTACCTAGCTTCGCTACTGAGATGAAGTAGCGGCATTGACGCAATTCCATAGATATACCTCAATGGTATGAGTTAGATGTTGAAAAGGTATTTTACGACAAGATTAGCATTATCTATCATCCATGTTGAATGAATTCAAGCAAGTATTTTTATGGCAGGAATTCAATAAAGTAGTTTGGGAAGGTTGATTTTATGTGAACTAGATCAATAAAGATAAAGCATTTGTTACTTTTCGAAGGTTAACGCTAACTAAAAAGAGATCCCCATGTCATCTAAGTATAGAACGACTCTTAATGTGAAGAGGCTCACAGAATTTAGGCATGATTTACATATGCATCCAGAATTAAAATTTATGGAGCATCGTACATCCGATAAAATCGCAGCTTTTCTTACTGAGCTGGATATCCCTTACAAGAGAGGGCTAGCGTCTACGGGTATCGTTGGTAGTATATATGGTAAAAACCGTAGTGCTAATGATCCTGGACCAGCATTAGGCATAAGAGCTGATATTGATGCCCTGCCATTAGAAGAAGCAAATAAATTCACGCATGCTAGTAAGCATAAAGGGTGTATGCATGGATGCGGACATGACGGGCACACCGCTATGTTACTTGGCGCAGCCGAACTGCTTTCAGCAAATAGAGATTTTGATGGGACCATACATCTAATTTTTCAGCCAGGGGAAGAAGGCGGTGCCGGGGCGCGTGTTATGATGAACGAAGGACTGTTTAAGCTTTTTCCCTGTCAGGCTGTATTTGCTTTGCATAACTGGCCTCACCTTCCGCAAGGACAAATGGGGACAAAAATTGGCCCTATAATGGCATCGGGAGTCACTTTTGAGATCACCGTTTTTGGCAAAGGTGGACATGCAGCTCTCCCCCAGTCAACTATTGATCCTGTGCCGGTCGCCTGCTTTATTGTGTCGCATTTACAGACTTTAATATCACGTCGAATGAATCCTCTGGACGCTGCCGTGTTGACTATTGGTAAAATTGAAGCGGGGAGTTCACCGAATATAATTCCTTCTGAAGCAAAAATTATGGGCACATGCCGTACCTTAACAAACGAAGCTCAATCATTGATTCTGGATAATATGCAGCGTATTGCCATCAGCATAGCAGAAGCTCATGGCGCGCACGCTGAGGTAATTATTAAACAAGGTGGTTATCCAAATACTAATAATCATCCCAAAGAAGCTCGTTTTATGGCTAAAATGATGCGGGAAATTGTTGGTGAAAATAATGCTCATGATAATGTTCTTCCAGCGATGACCGCCGAAGATTTTGGTTTTATGCTCCAGGAGGTACCTGGCGCATATGGATGGATTGGGAATGGTAACGATGCGCTTTCTCAAGGGGATCTTCATAGTACATCATATGACTTCAATGATAAAAACCTCGAATTAGGTGCTCTTTTTTGGGAGAAACTAGCACGTCAATGGTTTATTACAGAGGTTACACATAGTTAGCTGTCATTTCGCCCGAAAAGTCCGAACAGGTAAAATTTTCTCTTACCTAACCTCAGGAAAATAAAAATTTACCGCCCTATAATAACCATAAGGATTAATAAATGAAAAATGATACTGATTTGCCCCAAAGTGTCACAATTTTAGAGCATGTACAAAAACCTACGAAACAGCGTTTTTTTGTGTTAGGGATACTATTCGTTAGCTTATCGATTATATATCTTGACCGTGTCAATATTTCTATTATTGCAGCAAATACACACTTTTTAAACGAAATGCATCTTAATGACAAACCAATCTTAGTTGGCTTGTTGATGTCTTTATTCTTAGCGAGTTACGGGATTGCTAATGTTTTTTTAAGCCCTTTAGGAGATTATATTGGCCCTCGAAGGGCCATGCTTATCGCTTATGTGGTGATAAGCCTATCACTTTTGATTGGGGGGGTGTCAAGTTTCTTTGCTATATTATTAGGAACCAGGATTTTGCTAGGTATTGGTGAGGGGCTTTACTACCCTATGCAAAATACAATCATAAAAAATTGGTTCCCTGCTGGAGAACGAGGTCGAGCGAATACGGCATGGATCTTAGGACAGTCACTCGCTCCTGCACTAGCCATGCCTCTTTATACCTGGATCATCGCTGAGCATTCCTGGCGTCATACTTTTTATTTTTCATTCTCGTTAACCTTGTTGCCCATTGTTCTAATCTATTTTTTCACATCAAACTTCCCACAGGAAAATAAATACGTTAACGTTCTTGAACTCCAAAAAATCAATAAAAGCACCACAGAGGAAGTTTTACATAAAAATAGCAGTGAAAAAATTTCAGTTGTTGAGCGTGCCAAAGTATATCTGTGCAATTCTAATTTTTGGATTTTATTAGCTGTTTTTTCTTCTAACTCCATGCTGTCATGGGGTGTCGTAACTTGGCTTCCAACATATTTAAATACCGAGCGCGGTTTTTCATGGGCAAATGTCGGTTGGATGTCCGCGCTTCCTTTTATATTTGGACTTTTGTTCAAGGTGCTTGCTGGGTTTATTGTCGACAAAACTGACAGGAAAGGCATGGTAATGTTTGTCTCGGCCATGTTGTGTGCTGCAAGCATCCTGACTGGAGTGAATATTAGTAATAATTTTTTCGCTGCAATCGTTATCTCCTTCGGTATCGGCGCCTCCTCAATGCAACTACCCTGTGTGTTTACCCTCTTGCAATCAATGGTTCCTGCAGAAGCGATGTCGTCTGCAGCGGGGGCTTTAAATGGTATGGCCGTTGGTTTCGGGGCATTATCACCTGTATTAATTGGTTTTATATTGAGTGTTACTCATAACTTTTACTTTGTTATGTATATTCTAATAGGGATAGTTGTAATTGGCGGTTTGTTTTCATTGCTTTTTAGTCGTGACAGAAGTCGGCTTTTAAACTAAACGTTTCTCCTTACATTTATTAACAATGGCGACGTTCGAGTGTCGCCATTTTTTAATAAGCATGCATAATTTTAGAGTTAAAATCAAGTTAATCTACCCTTCCCCATCTTAGTAAAAATATTAATTAATTCGTAAGAGTGAAAATCATTTAAAAGATTCACGGAATACTCTGCGCAGCTCTAAAATGCTACTTTCATCAACATAGTGCATTAATAAAAAATATAGCACAAATTATCATCTCGAGAGTAGATTTTGCGTGACCATACCAGTGAAACATCTTACAGATTCAGGATATTCCTGGTAACGACGGGATATCTACCGTATTCCATCGTTTGGTCGACATAGCTGAAATACTCGTGCGCTGGAAACATGCAGCATTTCGTGAGTGTCGGACAAACAGTACGTAACGAATGAATTATTAGTGGTATGTGAGAAGCGAATACCATTCACACAATTTTAACGATAAATAAAATGGTATCCCATCACTTGGCGCGCCCCTTAATGACCGCATATAACGATGCTAGAGAGAACCAGCGAGGTGTATTGTTGCAATATTCTTCCCATTGTCGGCCAAACAGTTGCTGCATTCCAGCCTCTTCAACCTGTATATGCAAGATGCTCAGAAGTAAAATGAGAAACGGGGTAATCATTAAACCAATTACACTACTTAACAATAGGGCCAAAGCGATATGTAGCCCTATAAATCCAAGGTAGACGGGGTTGCGAGAAAAACGAAAACATCCTCTGGTCACCAGCATACTGGTTCGTTCCGGATGCAGTGCGTTGAGGGTTGTTTGATTACTTATCAACGTTACCAGTCCCGTCAGAGACAGGACAAGACTAATGCCTCCAGTGACCAGGGCGGTGCATACTCTCCATGAAATAGTGAATACCTCATCAATATGCATAAGTATAGGCCAACGCGCCCATATATTGATCAATAAACAAAGCAGTAAAAGCACTGGCGGCGCCAGGCCCTTTCTTGCAATATCTCGCATTCTATACATGGTATTCCTGCCTCCTGTGGGTTCCGAAGCGAGTCAAAATTAACACTAATATTCTCACTTGTTGCTGCGTTGCCCGACCATTTGCCTTGCCCACGTAGTTATGCTCTCACCATTCACCCTTTTCAGCTAACCAGGATTAAAAAGCAACAAGGAGGTCAAAGTAAAAATAATGTGCCTGCGTTCACGGCACATATCCACTTTGCCTCCTGTTGTATTACTTAATATACGCGATGGCTTCGATTTCAACTAAGGCTTCTTTGGGTAATTTGCCAGCCTGAATGCATGAACGCGCTGGCGCTCCTGAGTCACCAAAAAATTCGGAGTATACTTCATTAAATACCGAAAAATCCTCCATCTTTGCGAGGAAACAGGTAGTTTTAAGTACAGTATCCAGCGAAGCGCCTGATTGTTCCAAAACGGCTTTTAGATTTAATAACGACTGGCGAGTCTGTTCCCTTACTCCTCCTTCGGGAAATGCCATCGTTGTTGGATCCAGAGGTAGTTGGCCTGAAGTCATCACTAAATTGCCGAATGATACCCCTTGAGAATAAGGTCCAATAGCTGCTGGAGCAGCTTTTGTATTGATTATTTTTTTCATTTTTTCTCCTGTAAATAAAGATATTGCCGTCTTCTTATGCAAAAAAACTCTCACTTACATTGTTATTACGTATTTTAGATTTCATCTAATAAGCGCAAGCAGCGCTGTCTGGTAAAGCCAATAAAGTCATTAACATAGCCCTTGTCGATGTTTTCTGTTAGTGTGGCAAGCCAAACTTCTGAAATTAGTTTATTTTCCGTGATTGACTTTGCTGTGACGTATTTTTTTTCAAGATATTCTGATACTGCCCAGATAGGCAATGCGGCAATACCCCGTTGGCAGGCAACCTGTTGAATGATAGCCATAGTGAGTTCAGTGGTTTTTCTCCTAATTGGAATGCCGGCAGGTTTAAGTACTTTTCGACAAAGATCGATGCGTTCATCCGGTACTGCATAGGTTATGAGCGATTCACCACGAAAATCTTCCGCTTCAAGCCAAGGCTTTCGCGTTAAAGGATGTTCATTTGCCAAAATAGCAACCATTTCATATTTAAATAAAGAGCTGTACCTCACCAGATCTGTCTGCTCGGTTTCATCCACGATGGCAACATCAGCTCTGTCTTGCAACAGAAGACCTATTGGATCCGGCTGAAAACCAGGCAATATATCAATTTCAACCTCAGACCATTTCTTACGAAACTCATCCATCACCGGTAGTAACCAGCCATAACAGGTGTGACACTCAAGGGTTATCCGGAGCGCGCCCTGTTTTCCGAGCGCTAACTTATAAAGATCCCTGTTGGCTTCCTCCATTGCATTAAGCACGGTTTCAGCAAGGTGTAACAAACGCTCGCCCGCCAGGGTAAACTTTACGGGCGATGTTTTTCGCATAAACAGAGTAACGTTATAGTGCTCTTCCAGTTGTTTGATCTGGTGCGATAGTGCCGATTGAGTCAGTTGCATAGCTGCGGCCGCGCGCGTCAGACTTCCTGTTTTACGCAATGCTAAAAGAGTTTGTAAGTGCTTAAGTTCTATCGGAATATCCATTACTACTTCCGCCAATCACAACGTTTTGTCATAGCGCTAGTATAACAAGCGCCAGCTTGACTGGCGCTTTTGCTGGTTCTTACCCCTTCAGATGACGCAGCGCCTGATCCAGGTCTCTTACTAAATCTACTGGATCTTCTAAGCCGATTTGTAAACGGAAGGAGTGCCCTTCGTACGGCCAGTGATATTCCGGACGATCTTTACGCGGGTTAAATGGAATGGCCAGGCTTTCAAAACCGCCCCACGAAAAACCAATGCCGAAATACTGCAGGCTATCAATAAACTTCTCCACAGACTCTTTTGAGTAGTGCGGTTTAAGCACCACGCTAAACAAACCGCTGGAACCGGTGAAGTCACGTTTCCAAATTTCGTGCCCCGGACATGAAGGCAATGCCGGGTGTAGCACCTGCTCCACTTCTTCACGTTCTTCAAACCATTTAGCAATTTTAAGCGCTGAATCCTGATGGCGTCCGAGACGCAAAGACATCGTGCGTAATCCACGTTGTGCGAGATAAACATCATCCGGCGCAGCATGAAGACCAAATAGATAGATAAAGCGACGAATGGCAAGCCAGGTTTCTTTATTCGTCGTGATCAAGCCCATCTGCGCATCAGAGTGCCCAACGATATATTTAGTGGCGGCATGCACGGAGACATCCACGCCATGCTCAAATGGTTTGAAAAATAGTGGCGTTGCCCAGGTATTGTCAATTATCACTTTAGCGTTGTGGGCATGCGCCACGCGAGTTATTGCCGGAATATCCTGGATATCAAATGTTTGGGAGCCTGGAGATTCTGTAAACACCACGGTAGTGTTTTCCTGGAACAGTTGACCAATGCCATCGCCGATAGTAGGGTCGAAAAAGGTTGCCGAAACGCCCATTTTGGCCAGCACATTATTTACGAACCCACGCGTCGGGCCGTAAACGCTGCTACTGACAAGAATATGATCGCCACTTTTTACCAGAGCCAGTAATGCACTGGTGCATGCTGCCAGCCCTGTAGGCACCAGTAAAGATCGGTACCCCCCCTCCAGTTCGGCCAGAGCTTTCTGCACGGCGAAGGTGATTGGCGTTCCAAATCGACCGTAATACATCACTTCATCTTCCGCATCTTCAAACAGAGCCTGGTGACGCTCGTTTAGCTCTTTGCAGTTTTTGAAGATGACCGTAGAGGCGTGATATACAGGCGGGTTAACCACGCCACCAAATACCTCAGGATCGAATGGGCCATGGCACAGATACGTTTCTGGAGACATCTGGTTATCAAAACTATGATTAGTCATTATTACTCTTCCTCTGGTTACAACTTACAACTCTAACTGTCTTGTTTATTACCAATGTCCTCGCTGGGTATAGCAGGTGAGGACGCTTAATTAAGCGAAATTTTCAGGCGCTTAACCGCTTCTATCAGATTCTCTTCCGTGGTGCTGACATACGACATTCGCAGAGTGCAATGATCAGGTTCTTCGCAGTAGAAAAATTCACCAGGCACGAACACCACGCCGTTGCGTATTGTTTTCTGAAGCCATTGCGTGGTATCCATCGCATATTTAAACTTCGCCCATAAAAACATGCCGCCCATCGGCTGATGAAAAGTGAGGTGGTCACCTAGTTCGTTCAGCAGATGGTGGCTTAGAACTCGACATTTGAGCTCATAAGCCTTCCGGATGAGTGCGATCTGTCCCGGCAAGCGGCCACTGTGTAAATAGTGAGAGGTCAGCGACTGTGAGAGTGCACTTGTATGTAAATCTGTGGTTTGCTTGATATTGACTACCGCTCTTTTCAGCCAATCCGGTAGCACGAGCCACCCTACCCGAGCGCCTGGCGCGAGGATCTTCGAAAAGGTTGATGTGTAAACAACGTTATCATTGTTACCCCTTTCCGCAGACCATGCTCTGAGCGGGATGAATGACGAATCCGTAAAATTAATTTCGCCGTAAGGGTCGTCTTCGATGATGATAAAATCGTAGCGTAGTGAGAGTTCCACCAGCTGTTTACGCCGTTGCTCCGCGAGGCTAACGCCTCCTGGATTGCCAAACGTGGGCACGATATACACTGCTTTTATCCGGGTCGTTAGAAGCAGCGTTTCCAGCTCATCGACAATCATGCCCTCAGCGTCAGTTCCTACCGACAACAGGTTCGCTTCAGCAAGCTGAAATACCTGCAGCGCCGCCAGGTAAGTAGGCCGTTCTAACACCACTACATCGCCAGGATTAATCAGTGCCCGAGCAAGAATATCCAGAGATTGCTGGGAACCGGTGGTCACAACAACATCCTCTACGCCGCAGTGAATTCCCCGGTCAAGCATGATCTGGCAGATGGCTGCCCGCAGTTCAGGATTACCCTCACTCAGTCCATACTGAAACGCGTCTTCCCAACCGTGGGTCAAGATGTGATCCATAGCAATCTGTAAGCCTTCCCGATCAAACAAGTTTGGATCTGGTATTCCTCCGCCCAGGGAAATAACACCGTCCATTTTGCTGTGTTTCAATAATTCTCTAATTGCAGATGATTTAAGATTTTGTAACTTATTTGCGATTTTAGTATGTGACATCTTAGCTCCCTAACCTCTTTATATATCTCTTTTAATATCACAGGCACGCAGCAATGATAATTATTTTTTGCTCCCGCTTTTTATTTGCGGGTCAACATGAATTGAATTAATGATGACCCGCAACAGGATTCATGATGACGCAATGCAAAAAACAAAATCTCAGTAAAGTGTAAGTTATATGAGTTAAAAATTATTGTGAAAACAGCATGACAAAAGGTCCAATGCACATGAGCATGCCGATTAAAATCACATAGTAAACCGAGACGCCACGAAGGTCAGAAAACTTGTCATTCTTAAGAATAATAAAACCAGGAATGATGCAGCTAATAAGTCCGTAAGTCACGCCACCAAACACAAACACCTTCAGAATGGGAAAGTTCGTTAGTACTATCAGCCACAGCACCAGCACAACCATGACAAAAGCGGCAACTGAGATCGCCTTAATATTGTTTTCCTGAGGCTTAACTATTTTTTCAACAGTGACTTTGATCAGACCTACAAAAGATTCATGTACGGCCAGATAGAGCGCCAGGAATGCCGTCACGATGGAAAACACATTGAGAATAACGCTCATATACTTCACCGTGGCCCCAGGAATGACCTTAGCGGCCAGCGCCAGGGCCGAGATATTATCCTGATAGGCTCGTAGCGCATCGGCTTCGCTGATAGAAAGTACGATGGACATGACAAACAACAGCACGGTAGCGACAAGAACTAAATAAGCCACTTTGTGTACGCGTAAAATTTTATATTTTGCCACGTCCTTATCTTCTTCACGTTTTTTATAGGCGATGTTCATCGGATTTAGTATCCCAACAAACATAATGGAGAAGATAGCGAACGGAAGCGTCGGGAACGTACCTACGACAAGGTGGCTAACGGTTGGGAATGCACCAATATTGCTCACATCCCAGAAAGGGATCACCACGAAACCAATCGCTACGATGATCACCAGCTTTACGGCGATCATGCTGCCTGAAACTTTGAAGAGCAGCTTTTCTCCTTTCGACGCGACCAGAGAGAGCCCGGCGATTAACAGCAGAGACCACCACCAGTGTTCGGATAACGTCTGGTTAGTAAGGCCAAAGGTTTTCAGATACGAGGCGCTGTCGTTGGTAATGGCAAGAGCATACTCCACCATCGACTTCAGCATGGTGAAGGAGTAAAGCGCGCCAAGCAGTACGCCCCAGCGGCTGCCAACGTAGCTGGTAATAATACTCAGGTAGGAATCTTGCTCATCGCTGCGCGCCATCGTTTCGATGAACAGCTTCTGCATGTAATAAACTGCCGGATAGCCCAGGATAACGGCCAGGGCAAAGACCCACACCCCTTTTAATCCAACCTGTAATGGGAAAAAGACGATTCCGGAGCCAATGGCAGCTCCGATGCAAAGCACCACCCACCCTAAATCATACATGGTAAAGGGAATATTCTTATGGTTAATTGCTTCGGTATTAATTCCTACGGTCATAGGAGTCCCCAATAGATTTAACAAAAACACAAAGTTACGCATGTTTTAATTACATACTGGAATGACTTGTCTACATTTAATCCAGAAACCAACAAGTCCCTGACGATATTTCAATCAAATAAGCGGTAGATATCTTTGATTGAATGCATGAAGCTTTACACAGCAAACAAAGAGTGGCTAATGAATATTAGAGAAAACAGTTTATACTTTTATTCACATTGGATTTATTTCATCATAATATGACGCACACCACAAAATATAAAAGTTTTCACTTTAAAGTGTGACCAATGCAATAGTTTTTTCTTATGTCGGTAATTTCATTTTGGCTAATTATTGTGATCTGCCGCACGTTGATTGTGCGCTTATTAGAGCAAATTACCTATCGCTTTTTCCCAACGATTCCATGGCTGGTTTTCTTCCACCAAAAAATCAATAAATGATCTTACCTTTGGATTACGAAACTTGCTGGGGAAATAGAGTGCATAGAGGCTATGCGTCGGGTAAGCGTATTTACCGTCAAGCTTTAAAGGAACAAGCGCCCCTGCATCGATGTGCTGGCTGATGAGATAAGAGGGAAGCCAGGCAATACCCTGCCCTGAAAGAGCCGCCTTCAAGAGCAACAGGCTACTATTGGCCTGAACCGGTGTTCTGGGTTTTATTGCGCACTGCGGATGCGGGGATGCGATATCGTTATAGCGAAGGGCTGGCGTTAATCCTGGATAGATCAGACACTCATGGCTTGCAAGCTCGGTGCGTTTAGTCGGGGAGCCCTTCCGTGCAAGATAATCAGGGGAAGCACAGTATAGCCAGCTGATTTTTGAAAGTTTTCTGGCGGCGTAGTTCTGCGGGGGCGTGGCGGTAATCCTCAATGCGATATCAACATTGTTTTCATTCAGATTCGTCAGGTGATCGTCGAGATCCAGTATAAGTTCAACATCATGATTTTTTTTACGATATTCTTCAAAAATATCGATCAAATGTGCGTATCCAAACGCCACAGAACAGGTGATCTTCAAGGCCCCATGTGGATGATTGAAATAGCCACAGGTCGTGTTAACGATATCGTCGAACTCTTTGAGCAGATCCGATGCTCTGGAAACGAAGTACTCCCCGGCTTCAGTCAACTGAAATGAGCGGGTTGTTCTTTGGATGAGCGGAACACCCAGGTTTTCTTCCATCACCGCCAGCCCCTTACTCACGGCGGATGGCGATAAATTAAGCAAGCGCGCCGCTTCTGACAGTCCCTTCCCTTCACTTATTTTTACCAGCATTTCAATTTGTTTGATCGTCAATGGAATGGTCATCGTTCTTTTCAACCGTCAAGCCTGTGGTGTCTGATATTCTCTCCCTACGGCAGTATGAAGTGGAAACTGAGGTTACAACAAAGCAGATAAACTTCCTGACTAATAAAGTTTTTCTTTTAGCAACGCCATCCGGACACCAGACCCGGATGGCGCTCGTACGATTATGCTTTCAGGCCTGCAGCAGTCATTAAGGCCCTAAAAATCATTGAAACTCCCCCTAAAGCGAGAACACTGACCGTCCAGATGACGATCAACCACACGAGCTTTTTCAGCAGCACGGGGGGGTTATTGTCAGCATGCATCATCTATACGTCTCCTTAATGGTATCCATCATCCGTTCTGACCTTTCCTCGAAAGACGTAATAGCTCCAGAAGGTGTAAACAAGAATGACGGGGATAATCACCAGGCTACCGGCCAGCATGAACGACTGACTCATTACTGGAGCAGCGGCCTGGCGAAGCGAAACCGATGGAGGAATGATAGTTGGCCAGATGCTTATTCCTAGTCCTGAAAAACCAAGAAACACCAGCATCAGCGTTAAGAAAAAGGGGGTGTAGTGCGCGCAGCGGTTAACAGCCCGGACGATCCCCCATGAGCTGAACAGCACTAATACCGGAACAGGCAGAAACCAGAACAGGTTTGGCAAACTAAACCAACGGTTGGCAATATGAGGATGTGCTAATGGCGTCCAAAGACTAATGATTCCCATAGCGACCATTAAGGCCAGCAACAATGGGAGGGTTAGTTTTGCCATTTTATGCTGCAGATGCCCCTCTGTTTTGACCATCAGCCAAGTGCTACCCAGTAGTGCATAGGCAATTAGCAGCCCCAGTCCACAAAACAGCGCAAAAGGATCGAGCCAGATAAATGCCGACCCTGCATATGCTCGCCCACTTACCGGTAAGCCATTAATCACAGCGCCAACAACGATACCCTGACAGAACGCGGCCAGTATAGAACCTGAAATGAAAGCTTTATCCCAAAATGGTTTATGGGCTGGAGTCGCTTTGAAGCGAAATTCAAATGCGACGCCACGGAAAATCAGACCAATAAGCATTAACGTCAAGGGCGCCGCTAGTGCATCAGTAATAACAGCATAGGCCAACGGAAACGCACCATACAAACTCGCGCCTCCCATCACCAGCCAGGTTTCGTTGCCATCCCATACAGGCGCTACCGAGTTAACCATAACATCGCGCTCTTCTGCATTTCTGTTAAACGGAAATATAATCCCTATACCCAGATCGAAACCGTCCATCACGATATACATCAGGATAGAGAAGATGATGATGCCGAACCAAATTAACGGAAGATCAATCATGATTGCCGTCCTCAGTACAATTGCCAGCTGAAAGTGGCCTGGCTGGTGTGCGCAACTTCCCCGGGCCCCCCTCCTGTAGATACTGACCTTCACCGGTTTGCGGCCCCTTCTTAATGAGCTGCATCATATAGATATAACCCACACCGAACACCGCACTGTAAACGATAATAAAGGCCATGAGACTCATACTCATATGCAGCTCGCCGTGTGCGGATACCGCCTCACGGGTCCGTTGAAGGCCATAAACAGTCCAGGGCTGTCTTCCTATTTCGGTGGTAAACCACCCTGCCAGGATGGCAATCAACCCGGACGGTCCCATTAGCAAGACGAACCAGAGGAACGGTCGAGAGGCGTACAGTTTTTTTTTGTAACGTAGCCATAGGCTTAAAATACCTTGGGTAATCATTAATAGTCCCAGACCAACCATGATACGAAATGACCAGAACACCACGGTAGAGTTGGGCCTGTCAGCAGGCGGAAAGCTTTTTAGCGCGGGGATCTGTTGGTTCAGACTGTGAGTCAGGATCAGGCTGCCAAGGTAAGGTACTTCAAGTGCAAATTTAGTTCGTTCCTGCTCCATATCTGGAATGCCAAACAGAATGAGCGGCGTGGCTACACCAGGCCTGTTTTCCCAGTGCCCTTCAATCGCCGCAATTTTTGCAGGCTGATGCTCTAACGTGTTTAGCCCGTGCCCATCGCCCAGAAATACCTGAATCGGCGCAATAATGGCTGCCATCCATAACGCCATAGAGAACATTTTGCGGATTGCTGGCGTGTCCCTGCCCTTAAGCAGATGCCATGCGCCAGATGCCCCAACGAAGAACGCACTTGCAAGGAAAGCGGCTGTCGTCATATGCACCAAACGCCATGGGAATGATGGGTTGAAAACAATTTTTATCCAGTCCTGAGGCTCGACTACACCATTCTCGATACTGTATCCCTGAGGCGTGTGCATCCAGCTGTTGGAAGCCAGGATCCAAAAGGTTGATATTAATGTTCCGAGAGCCACCATGCAGGTAGCAAAGAAATGCAGGCCGGGTCCTACTTTGTCGCGACCAAACAGCATAACGCCCAGGAAACCTGCTTCAAGGAAAAAGGCCGTTAATACTTCATAAGTAAGTAAGGGGCCCGTGATGCTACCTGCGAATTGAGAAAAACCGCTCCAGTTGGTCCCAAACTGATAGGCCATTACCAGTCCGGAAACAACGCCCATCCCAAAGTTAACGGCAAAGACTTTCGACCAGAAATGATAGAGATCCAGGTAAACTGCGCTGCGTTTTTTCAACCAGAGGCCTTCGAGTACGACCAGATAGCTTGCAAGACCGATAGTTATCGCCGGAAAGATAATATGAAACGAAACTGTGAATGCAAACTGGATCCGTGCCAGATGAAAAGCATCTAAACCAAACATAGGTACTCCTTTTTATGGGCGTATTCGTGCTCAGGCATTGAAGCCTGTTACGCTGGGCCCATAGCATTACAGCAGCGTCTTCTGCTGTTATATTTCGATAGTGAAAAAAGAGAGGACTGTGGAGCTAGATATCCAGCGCCACCAGAAAACGCGAAACCATGTTGTAAGCTGCCACGGTCGCGACGGCCTCAACAGTTTTGGTTTCACCGAAGAGATTTTTCAATGATGCAATAACTGCGGCATCGACATTAACGTTTATGGTGGATTGATCGGTCAACGTAATGAGCATCCACTCCTGGTCATCGAACATTTCACGTTTCGGCACAGCGTTTTTTAGCGCTTGAGCCTTTTCTTCTGTCCCCCCTGCCTGCAGATAGGCTGGATAGTGCACCCTCCACTCAAATTGGGCACCATTCAGAACGGCGACGCGCAGCATGATCAATTCCAGATAAATCAGCTCCAGGCTAAAATCAGCGCGAACTCGGCTTAGTAGCTCATTCCAACCGGTGGCCAGCGGAACGCTTTTCAGTAATACCCTGTCGATGCCAATGAGTTCACCGTTGGGACGACGCGCCTGCATAGCTCTCAGCAAATCAGCGGGAACAGGATCTTTATCCTGCCACGGTGTCACACGTGTCTTGCTCATAATTACCCTCGCAGATGAATGTTGCTCATGATTTTTTAGTTGATAACGCTGGTCAGTAGCGCATCGAAGTCACTTTTCGGTCTGGCGCCGGAAAATTCGATGACGGACTCCCCCTTCACAAAGATCTTAAAAAATGGGATGGTCCGAATGCCATGCTGTGATGCCAGATCGGAGTGCTTATCCACATTTACCTTGTACACCTTCAGTTTGCCGGCATGCTCCAGAGCAAGGGCATCGATGATGGGGGCGACAGTACGACAGGGATTGCACCAGGGGGCCCAGAAATCGACGAGTACAGGAATCGCGGATTCCAGCACGTCTGCAGTAAATTCCGTAGTTGAGATTTCTTTAATTGTCATTAGCAATGCCTTGTACGGGGTATGTATTCAACGGTGCCCCATGGTGAGAACCATGCGGAAAGACGCCTTTCCGCTACGCATTTTTTCATACGCCTCTTGTGCTTGTGCCAGAGAACGCGTTTCAATCTGCGCGCGCACAGCTACCAGCAGGCTGAAATTAAGCGTTTTTTCTAATTCAATTGCCGTCCCGGTCATGGATCCGTTTATCTGTAACTCCCGTCCGACCATGAGACCCGGGGTAAAGCTCAATGGCGCTTTACCCACACCAACGACCATCAGCCTTCCCTGGGGAAGCAGCGCGGGTAGCAGAGTGGCAACGGCATGGCTGTCAGTGATGGTCGACAAAATAACTTTGGCGCCGCCAAACGCCTTAATGACTTCAACAGCCTCTTCTTTGTTGGTATCGATGTAGTAATGGGCACCGAGCGCAATGACTTCGCGTGCAATATCATCGCCCCTGCCAACGGCGATAACGCGAAAACCCATTTTGCGTGCATATTGCAAAGCTAAATGTCCTAACCCCCCGATCCCCTGAATAACAACCGTATCGCCAGCCTGCGCTTGAGATTTTTTTAAGGCGTTAAAAGTCGCTACTCCGGCGCAAAGTAAGGGTGCGGCGTCAACGGAGGACAAATCATCCGGTATTGCGACCAGCCCCGTCTCACGCGCCAGCATGTATTCTGCATAACCCCCGTCTCTTGTGCTGCCAGTAACCGGTTGATTCTGACAGAGGTTAAAGTGTCCAAGACGGCATTGCTCGCAGGCGTTGCAATGACCACCAAGTCGCCCAACGCCGACACGTTGACCAGGCTTGAGCCAGGCCGGGAGCGGCCCCGATGTTTTGCAGATCGTACCGACCACTTCATGACCCGGTACACGCGGATACTCAACACTCTTTTCCAGACCTTCAACGACGCCAGAATCTGCTCCGCAAATTCCACAGGCCTCCACTTTTATCAGCACTTCACCTGGGCCGGGAACCGGAAGTTCTTTTTCCACACATTCCAGTTGACCAGGACGAGAAACTTGCATTGCTTTATAAGTCTGCTTCATCTTTTGTTCTCGATTATGTGTTGTACGCCTGCCGCAGCGGCATCAATCGCTCCTGCCAGGTAGCCAGGAAAGACGGTGGACCATTCGCTAGCGATACCGGTAAGACAGTTACGCCACGAGCCGTTATTTGCGCTGGCGGGTGGTACAGAATGCCCTGCGGGTAGGGCCAGGTCGCGCGAGGTTGAGGTAAAGGGATCCGCCGCCCAGTCTTTAAGAAACTCAGCATGGGGATAGGCGGCTTCCTCGCCTAACAGTCTTATCAACTGGGCTCGGCATAAATCTCTCAGGACCGCGTCACCTATCTTCTGACGCTCGTGAAAAGGCACGCCAATAAATCCGAACAGCGCAAACATCCTGTCAGGTTCTGAAACATCGTGAATTTCAACCATAGGCCCAATGTTGCTTCTTACCTCTCCGGATAATCCCTTCCTGTGCCAAAAATTATAGGGATACACAGCGACATACTTTGCATGGGGGGCCATCCAGGTTCCGGTGTTACGCCATGCCTGCAATAACGTCGTGGGCAGCGGGGGGAAAAAATTGATCCCTGCAGCCAGCATGGGGGGCAATGCCAGCAGTACATGTTGCGCCTGCCGGCTAAACGGACGTCCATCGGCATACGATCCGCAAATATTCAGGGTGCCATTTTGCTGTTCGATGTGTTTAACCTGCAGTCCGGTCTGAATGCGTTCAGGCTTTAACTTCGCAAGTAATGCATCGGGCAATCGTGACATCCCACCACTTACACGGGCGGCGGCAGGCGAAGAGACAAATCCAGGATGGCGAGAAGGGGCATCTTTGGAACGCTCAAAAAGCATGTCCCCCCTCTCCTGATGACTGAATGACTCAATGTTCAGTTCTCTGAATAACTGCTTCAATGCAGGTTGTATCGTTGGCCAGAACCAGGTCGCGCCTAAATCAGCCTCAACGGTATTCGCCTGCAAGATACGCCCCCCCATACGCTCACGGCATTCGAGAAGTAGGTAGTTAATACCCGCTTTCTCCAGCAACCTGGCCGCGTATAACCCGCTGAGTCCCCCTCCCACAATGATGACCTCAATATTCATCATGGTAGCGTTACCTGCTCAACATCGAGATGGCCTTCTTTGAGATACACCAGGGTTTTGTCGATCCCGGCAATAAACGCCATTCCATGCCCGGACGGGATGCGTATCCAGCTCCCTTTAGCATGGATGCTGTTGCCCTCAATTAGGTTACCTTCGACGATGAGCAACTCAGCCCCTCCCTTCAAAGAGGGGGCAACCAGCAGCGAACCAGAATCCATACGCAGCAGACAAACTCGTTCTTCTGCGCTCTCAAACAACGGACAAACTGACATTCCGCCATCCTCACGCCAGTTTTCAGGCGCACGGCTATCGATACGTAGCGGAACAGTTTCTCGTTTTGTCATCTGACCAAGCTTGACGAATAGCTGCGTGCCTTTGTTGCTGTGAGGCTGGTGAGAGGAGCCCGGAGGGTTACGCAAATACCAGCCAGCGGGATAATCACGGTTGCCTTCCGAGAATTGCCCCTCCAGAACAAGGATCTCTTCTCCACCGGGATGCTGATGTTCCGGGAATGATGTCTGAGGTAAATAACGAACCAGGCTGGTGGCGCGGGCCTGCTCACCACCGATGCGATCCAACATAACACGATCAATTCCTGTCTGAGGGGAGTGAACCCAGTAATAATCATCGCAGGAGACGGTAACGCGTCGGGTGAAATCGTGGTTTATTAACATGCTGCTTTCCAAAGTATAGGAAAAGCGGCTCCGTACAGAAGCCGCAGATTTATTTACTTAGGTAGGTTATCGAAGGCGTCCAATGCGCGGCTGGAATAGACCAACGCAGCGCCAGTGTTCAGTGTGATTGCCACACCTAAAGCCTCGGCGATTTCTTCGCGCGTCGCCCCCTGTTTTGCAGCAGCTTCAGCATGGACGGACAGACATCCATCACAACGGGTCGTGACCGCCACTGCCAACGCGATGAGCTCATGTGTTTTGGCGTCCAGGTGGCCTGTTACGACAGCCGCATTTTGCATCTTATCGATGCCTTGCATCACATCGGGTTGCAGACCTGCGAATTTCCCGATCGCTGCCCGGAGTTCTTTCCGCATTTCAGTCCAGTGAACCATCACTGCTATCTCCGTTTGATCAATGCGTTATCAGGCAACGTCGTAGATACGCACGTCAGGCGCGCGGTTCAGATAGGGTTTGAGCGCCTCAACCACATCTGCGGTAAATAACTGAGATCCGAGATACGCTTCAGCCTGTTTAGCCGTGTGGAAACTATGCAGAACCTGCACATCTTCGGCACGTACCAACAGTTCTTTTGAAACAGCGCCGTCGATCGTTGAGAGGAATGGTGCTTTGTATTTTTGATATACCGCTGCAGCGGCTGCTCTGTTCTTTTCGCTGATATCCAGGGTGATCTGCAAATAAGCCATTGAAAACTCCTAAATTCATTTGATCGCTAAAGTCATAAAGATAGCCTCAGGCCATACTTCGTTACGGTGACACCCGCTTGCCTATCGCAAAGAAAAGCTTTGCGCATAAACTCAACACTCTGTGTTGGGGTTACAATAATTTATTTTGTAATCCTCACCGTTTCTGCATTATGTTAAGCAATGCCCTCATGAACAAATGAGATAATCTTGGTTTTGTAAGAAGGTTTTCTATCAGGTATGAAGACACCCGTTCATCTCAATGCACTACGTGCATTTGAAGCCAGCGCGCGCCACCAGAGCTTTTCTCTTGCAGCCGAGGAGTTAAACGTCACCCCAGCAGCCGTCGGACAACTGGTGCGTTCACTTGAAGAAGTGATCGGTTTTCCGCTGTTTCACCGCAGCAATAATCGTCGCGCCGCCCTCGTTTTAACGGAGCCTGCGCTCCGTGCGCTCCCCGATATACGCATGGGTTTTCAAAGCCTAAACCTGGGGATGACGCTCCTGCGGGAGGGCGCGACAAACGGTATTCTGAACGTAACCGTCAGCCCTGCCTTTGCAGCTAAGTGGTTATTGCCACGCATTGAAGATTTTCAGCATAAATGGCCTGATATCGATGTTCGCCTGGAAACTAGCCTGAAGTTAATGGACTTCACTGCACAGGGTATGGATGTGGGTATTCGCTATGGTCTGGGACAATGGGAAGGATTGAAGGCAGAATGCTTGATGTCGGAGGAGGTTTTCCCGGTGTGCGCCCCCTCCCTCATATCGGTGAATCCTGCGATTAACTGTCTAACGGGAGTCACTGAGCAAACGCTTATTCACGATCTGTCGATGGAGCAACACAAAGATTTTATCACCTGGGATCGCTGGTTACGGCGTTTTAACGTTCAGTCGATAGCACGTAAACCCGCCTTGCGGATAAATAACTCCGCAGCAGTACTTCAGGCAGCTATTGATGGCCACGGTATCGCTCTGGCACGGAGCATAATGGTTGATGATGACATCAAAAGTGGGCGCCTTATTCGCTTATGTCCCGATGTTTCGCTGACAAGCCCGCTATCTTATTATCTGGTATACAGGCCCGGATGCGATAGTCTGCCGAAAATTGCCAATTTTCGAGCGTGGATAATTGAGCAAGCTCAGGCGTTTAATCACGCCATAAATCCCGGCAACCTCTCCAGCAAAATCGAACCACTGTAAATTTTTCAGCTCCAGGCAATGGCTTGGGATTCACGTGTTCGCCACATAATAAACAAAACTCATAGCTGTGCCTGGGGTTTTGATCCAGACACGAAAGGTCGTTTGTCTTAGATTGTATGCAAACGTTCATCACGTAACACAAACAGAACATTCATACCGTGTGCTTAAGGAAGCCCCCCTTTACTCTTTTAGGCCCGGTTAATACGGGTCTAAAAGATAGCGTCCTCTGGTATTATTCACGTCGGTTTGATTCGCTGATATCTCTCCCCCACCCGGTCTCTCCTGCCCATTGTGCAATGTTACAAAATTGCTTCTGTTTTGTTGATTTTCTATTGTGAGCCATTCGGCAATTTCCTCTCCTGAATTTCCCCAGACTACTCCTACTCAATACGCGATATCAGGAGAGACACATGAACAGCACCTCCGCCGACTTCCAGAATCTGTACCAGGCCCTGAGCCACAGCGCCGCCCGCAGCCCGGATGCCCTGGCGCTGGCGTTTGAGGATCGGCGCTATCTGTACCGCGATTTTCATCTGCGGGTAAAGCGGGCGATGGCGCAGCTTGATCGCGGCTGGTCGCTGCGCAAAGGCGACCGTATTCTGCTGGCCTGGGGCAATCACCCCGCTTTTTGCGAAGTCCTTTTTGCCGCGCTGGGTTTGGGCATCGAAGTGGTGCCTTTCAGCACCAAGCTTAAGCAGGCCGAAAGCGAGGCGCTGGTAGGCCATATCGCTCCCCGGGTTGTCCTGTTCGATGCGACAGTACAGGACTGGCTGAAAAACACCCCTGACGCGCGTGCGGTTTCTCTCAGCGAATGGCAGGCGCTCTGCCTTCCCGAACCGCTGACCCGCCCGCCGGTCCCGGTTAACCGCGACGATACGGCGGTGATGATGTTCACCTCCGGCACCACCGGAGAGCCTAAAGGGGCGATTATCACCCACAATAACCTGCTCTGCGCGATTGACGCCTATGCGCAAAAACTGAATCTCACCGCCGCGGATAGCACCATCCTGGCGGTGCCTATCTATCACATCACCGGCCTGTCGGCGCTGCTGGCGCTGTTTATTAGCCTCGGCGCGAGCATCTGGCTGCAGCATCGGTTCAATGCCCCGCAGGTGATCACCACCCTGCGCGAGCAGAACATTACCTTTCTGCACGGCTCGCCCACCATTTTTATCCTTCTTTGCCAGGCTGCGCGTGAGCAGAGCGCCAGCCATCCCGGCGATTTTCCGGCATTGCGCACGATTGCCTGCGGCGCGGGCCACCTGAGCGATGGACTGATCAAGGAGTTAAAAACCCTGTTCCCGCATACCGCGATTCAGCCGATCTACGGCCTCACCGAAACGACCTCGCCTGCGACGATTTTTCCGGGCGACGTCTGGGGCAGCGATAAATGCGGCAGTTCAGGTCAGGCGATCCCGGGTCTCGCCATTACCATCCGCAACGATCGCCAGCAGCCCCTCCCCGCCGGACAAATCGGCCATATCTGGCTAAAAGGCGATGTGGTGATCCGCGAATACTGGCAGCACAGCGAGCGACGCCCGAGCTGCGATGCGCAGGGCTGGTTTTGTACCGGCGATCTGGGCTATCTCGACGACGAAGGCTGGCTGTACATCAAAGACCGCAGCAAGGACATGATCAATCGCGGCGGCGAGAAAATTTACTCACTGGAGCTGGAAAACATTCTCTCTACCTATCGGGGAGTACGGGAAGTTGCCGTCATCCCGACCCCCAGCCCGGTCTACGGCGAAGAGCCCGTGGCGTTTATCGTGCCGGATGGCCAGCATCACCTGACCAGCGAAGAGATCCTCGACTGGCTCAAGGTCAAAATCGCCCGTTTTAAGCTACCGGCGCGCATTATTTTCACCCGTGCTTTACCGCGTACCCACAACGGCAAAGTGAGTAAACAGCAGCTCAAAACGCGTCTCGCAGAATCCATCATCACGCTATCAACGGAGGATAAAAAGTGAGCAGCAAATTTATCGACGCCCATGAGGCGGCGCGGTGGGTCGCCAGCGGCGACACCGTCTGCACCGTCGGGATGACGCTTATCGGCGCGGCGGAGTCCATTTTAAGCGCCATCGAAGCGCGCTTTCTGACCGCGGGCGAACCGCGTGACCTGACGCTACTGCATGCCGCGGGGCAAAGCGATCGCCAGCGCGGTATCCAGCACTTTGCCCATCCGGGTATGGTGACCCGCCTTATCGGTTCGCACTGGGGCCTGGCGCCGCGCTGGATGGCGATGATCAACAACAACGAAGTGGAAGCCTGGTGCCTGCCGCAGGGGCAGATCGTTCATCTCTATAGCGCGATGGCCGCCGGACTGCCGGGGCGGCTTTCCCCCGTCGGTCTCGGTACCTTTGTCGATCCGCGCATAGAGGGCGGAAGGATGAACGCCCGCACCCGCGAACGACCCAATCTGATCGAGCACGTCACGTTTCGCGGCGACGAATATCTGTTTTATCCGGCTCTTCCTCTGGACGTGGTCATTGTGCGCGGCACCCATGCTGATGAAGACGGCAACCTCACGACCGATGAAGAGGTGATGAAGCTGGAAGTCCTGCACGCCGTTCTCGCCGCCAGACGCTACGGGGCGAAGGTGCTGGCGCAGGTGAAATATCGCGTAGCGAAAGGCTCGCTGCATCCGAAAAGCATCACCGTTCCCGGCAACCTGATCGACGCCATTGTGGTGTGCGAAGAGCCGCAGACGGATCACCGCCAGACTTCAAGCTGGGCCTTCGACCCAGCGCTGTGCGGCGATATCCAGCTGCCCGCCGCGCAAAATGCGCCGCTGCCGCTGGACCTGCGCAAGCTTATCGGGCGGATTGCCTGCCGCTATCTGACCCCCGGCTGCGTCATCAATCTCGGCACCGGTATTCCCAATGACGTGATTGGCGCCATCATTCACGAGGAACAGCTCGGGGAGCAGGTCACCATCACCGTCGAGTCAGGGATCTACGGCGGGCAGCAGGCGGGTGGCGTGGATTTTGGTATCGGCCGTAATCTGAGCGCGATGATTAGCCACCAGGATCAAATGCTCTACTACAACGGCGCAGGAGTCGACATCACCTTTATGGGGGCCGGCGAGATGGACCCGCACGGGCACGTCAATGCCACACGGCTCGGCGCATCCTGCCCCGGCGCGGGCGGTTTTATCGATATCACCCAGAATGCCCGCCACGTCGTATTCTGCTCCTCTTTTACCGCCAAAGGGCTGGAGATCGCCTGTGAACACGGGGCGCTGCATATCCGCCGCGAAGGCGAGGTGCGTAAATTCGTCGCCGGGGTAAACCAGATTTCTTACAACGGCGAACTGGCCCGCGCCAAAGGACAAACCATGCATTACGTCACCGAACGGGCGGTTTTCGAACTGCGCCCGGA
>ERZ773187.664-NODE-664-length-31866-cov-9.940178_pt1 | contig 31866 bp, 25 predicted proteins | sample MGYA00511242_ERZ773187 | MGnify/ENA primary metagenome ERZ773187 (study PRJEB29015, sample SAMEA2737744) | human gut metagenome | biome: human gut; feature: human-associated habitat; material: faeces | place: China | collected 2012 ...
GAGAAGATCGCGAGCCGGTGATGTTCCAGGCGGCGCACTATGAGCTGGTGGCCAGCGCCCTGGCGGTGAAGGCGGGGCGCGAGATTAACCCGTCGCTGCAGATTGGCTGCATGATTGCCATGTGCCCGATCTATCCGTTCTCCTGCGCGCCAAACGACATGATGATGGCGATGAATGCGATGCACCGTCGCTACTGGTTTACCGATGTGCATGTGCGCGGCGCCTATCCGCAACATCTGCTCAACTACTTCGAGCGCCGCGGCTTCGCGCTGGATATCACCGACGAGGATATCGCTGCGCTGAAGCAGGGCTGTGTGGATTACATCGGCTTCAGCTATTACATGTCGTTTGCCACCAAAGCGACCCCCGACAACCCGCAGCTGGATTACGACGAGAGCAAGAGTCTGGTCTCCAACCCTTACGTGCAAAAATCGGACTGGGGCTGGCAGATTGACCCGGTGGGGCTGCGTTACTCCCTGAACTGGTTCTGGGATCACTATCAGTTACCGCTCTTTATTGTTGAGAACGGCTTCGGGGCTATCGACGTGCAGGAGAGTGACGGCACGGTCAACGATCAGTATCGCATTGATTATCTCTCTGCCCACATTAGCGAAATGAAAAAAGCGGTCATTGAGGATGGCGTGGATCTGATGGGCTATACCCCATGGGGTTGTATCGATCTGGTCTCCGCTGGCACCGGTGAGATGAAAAAACGCTACGGCTTTATCTTTGTAGATAAAGATAACGAAGGCAATGGCACCCTGAATCGCAGCAAGAAAAAGTCGTTTGACTGGTATAAGCAGGTAATTGCCAGCAACGGCGCTAATATTGAATAAGCGGGCAAAATGCCGTTAAAAAGCCGGAGCTTGTTCTCCGGCTTTTTTATGCTCAGAACACTTTGCTTGATTTGCGTCAAGCAAGTTGGGTATGGCGCAATCCCGAAAAAGCGGTATAATCCGGCGATTTTTTTTGTGGCTGCCACCCCCGAAGGAGAAAAGTATGAAGATTGTTGAAGTGAAACACCCGCTGGTAAAACACAAGCTGGGCCTGATGCGTGAGCATGACATCAGCACGAAACGTTTTCGCGAACTGGCCTCTGAAGTGGGCAGCTTACTGACATACGAAGCGACCTCCGATCTCGAAACCGAAAAAGTGACCATCGAAGGCTGGAACGGCCCGGTGCAGGTTGAGCAGATCAAAGGTAAAAAAATTACCGTTGTGCCGATCCTGCGCGCAGGTCTGGGCATGATGGAAGGCGTTCTGGAGCACGTACCCAGCGCACGTATTAGCGTAGTGGGTATCTACCGTGACGAAGAGACCCTGGAGCCCGTGCCGTACTTCCAGAAGCTGGTTTCCAACATCGACGAGCGTATGGCGCTGGTCGTTGACCCGATGCTGGCGACCGGCGGTTCGATGATCGCCACTATCGACTTACTGAAAAAAGCGGGCTGCAGCAGCATTAAAGTGCTGGTTCTGGTGGCGGCACCGGAAGGTATCGCGGCACTGGAAAAAGCGCACCCGGACGTCGAGCTCTATACCGCGTCCGTTGATCAGGGGCTGAACGAGCACGGGTACATTATCCCGGGGCTTGGCGATGCCGGCGACAAGATTTTTGGTACTAAGTAATCGAATAACGATAAAGAAGCCGACTTTGATAGTCGGCTTTTTTTTGAATACAACACCCACAATAATCATTACTCAGAGGACAACACTATGACGCGCCGTGCTATCGGGGTGAGTGAAAGACCGCCGCTTTTACAGACGATCCCGCTTAGTTTGCAGCACCTGTTTGCCATGTTTGGCGCAACCGTGCTGGTGCCCATCCTGTTCCACATTAACCCGGCTACCGTGCTGCTGTTTAACGGTGTCGGCACCTTGCTTTACCTCTTCATCTGTAAAGGTAAAATCCCGGCTTACCTGGGTTCCAGCTTTGCATTTATCTCTCCGGTGCTGCTGTTGCTGCCGCTGGGTTATGAAGTGGCGCTGGGCGGCTTTATCATGTGTGGCGTGCTGTTCTGTCTGGTCTCTTTCATTGTGAAGAAAGCCGGTACCGGCTGGCTGGACGTCATGTTCCCGCCTGCGGCGATGGGGGCGATCGTGGCCGTCATCGGTCTGGAATTGGCAGGCGTGGCGGCCAATATGGCGGGATTACTCCCTGCTGAGGGACAATCGCCGGATTCTAAAACCATTATCATCTCGCTGGTCACGCTGGGTGTAACGGTATTTGGTTCCGTGCTGTTCCGTGGCTTTATGGCCATTATCCCGATTTTGATCGGCGTGCTGGCGGGTTATGCGCTCTCCTTCGCAATGGGCGTTGTGGATACCACCCCTATTGCCCAGGCGCACTGGTTCGCCCTGCCAACGTTCTATACCCCGCGCTTCGAGTGGTTCGCTATCTTCACCATCCTGCCTGCTGCGCTGGTGGTGATTGCGGAGCACGTCGGCCACCTGGTGGTCACGGCGAATATCGTTAAACGCGATCTTATCCGCGATCCTGGCCTGCATCGCTCAATGTTTGCGAACGGCCTGTCGACCATGATTTCCGGATTCTTCGGCTCCACGCCAAACACCACCTACGGTGAGAATATCGGCGTTATGGCGATCACCCGCGTCTACAGCACCTGGGTAATTGGCGGCGCGGCCATCATCGCCATTCTGCTTTCATGCGTGGGTAAGCTGGCTGCGGCGATTCAGATTATCCCGGTTCCGGTAATGGGCGGCGTGTCGCTGCTGCTGTACGGCGTGATTGGCGCATCCGGTATCCGCGTCCTGATCGAATCCAAAGTCGATTACAGCAAAGCGCAGAACCTGATCCTGACCTCCGTGATTCTGATCATCGGCGTGAGCGGTGCGAAGGTACACATCGGCGCCGCTGAGCTGAAAGGGATGGCGCTGGCCACGATTGTCGGCATCGCCCTGAGCCTGATCTTCAAAGCGATCTCGGTTCTGCGTCCGGAAGAGGTCGTTCTGGATGCGGAAGAGAGCGAAAAATCCGCACATTGATCGATAAACCGGGCGGCCGTTCCGCCCGGTTCTCTCCCTGCATGTTCCGTGCTAAACTCTTTGCCGATTACGAGTAAGACCTGGTTGAGGTATTTCTGAACGCACCGGCACAGCTCTCTTTGCCACTTTATTTTCCCGACGACGAAACTTTCGCGAGTTTCTGGCCGGGTGATAACCCCTCTTTACTGGCTGCACTGCAAAACGTGCTGCGCCAGGACCATAGCGGTTACATCTATATCTGGTCGCGCGAAGGTGCGGGCCGCAGCCATTTACTGCACGCAGCCTGTGCTGAGCTCTCTCAGCGTGGTGACGCCGTGGGTTACGTTCCGCTCGATAAACGCACCTGGTTTGTACCCGAAGTGCTTGACGGTATGGAGCAGCTTTCCCTGGTCTGTATCGACAATATTGAGTGCGTGGCGGGTGATGAACTTTGGGAGATGGCGATCTTTAATCTCTACAACCGCATCCTTGAATCCGGTAACACCCGGCTGTTGATCACCGGCGATCGTCCTCCGCGCCAGTTGAACCTGGGGCTGGCGGATCTGGCGTCGCGACTGGACTGGGGACAGATCTATAAGCTGCAACCGCTGTCAGACGAAGACAAACTACAGGCTTTGCAACTGCGGGCGCGGCTGAGAGGTTTTGAACTGCCGGAAGATGTGGGGCGCTTCTTGCTGAAGCGACTGGATCGTGAAATGCGCACGCTGTTTGTCACGCTCGACAAGCTGGACCATGCCTCTATTACCGCCCAGCGAAAGCTGACTATTCCTTTCGTAAAAGATATTCTGGCGCTCTGAACCCGGCCGACTACCGGGTTGACCTCTTCTTACTTGACGATATCCAGTACCTGTTCCGGCGGGCGTCCGATACGCGCTTTACCGTTCGCGACCACAATCGGCCGCTCAATCAGTTTCGGGTTCTCTACCATCGCCTGGATTAGCGCGGCTTCGCTCAGGTGGCTGTCAGCTAGGTTGAGCGATTTATAGAGCTCCTCTTTCTGGCGCATCAGTTCACGTGCGCTGCCCATTCCCAACATTTGCAGCAGCGCCTTGATCGTGTCGGCATCCGGCGGCGTCTCAAGATAAAGCACCACGTCTGGTTCAATACCGTTCGATTGCAGCAAGCTTAACGTTTCGCGGCTCTTGGAGCAGCGAGGGTTATGGTAGATCTTTACCGCGTTAGTCATCTGTTCTCCTTTTTACATCTTTTCATACGGGCGGTAGCGCTGTTGTAACTGTCGCAGCTGATCGATACGGGCATCGTAGCGCGCCTGCTGCAGGCTCCCCAGCTTCACCTGCGAGCTGGCGCTGCTCAGTAACGAGATGGCCTGATCCAGGCGTCCGGCAAGGGCATAACCCTCGGCGCGCGCGGCCAGCTCCTGATCGCGATGGTTCAGCGCCGCTTCGGCCTGCGCCAGCAGATCCCAGCCGTTGGGGTCGTCTTTATAGCTGAAGGTATAGCGATTGAGAATGGTCACAGCCTCCTGCGGCTGGCCACCCTGTAAGTAAGCATTCGCCAGGTTGAGTTGCAGCACCGGATTGTTGCGCAGATCGCGGGCGCCCTTCAGGCGATTAATCGCCTCTGTGGCGCGTTTCTGGCCCAAATCGATGTCGGTGGCGAGGTCGAGATACCAGGCATTGCCCGGTTCAGCCGTCAGCAAAGGCTGCAGATTTTTGCGTGCCTCATCGTAATTACTCGTCTCCATCGCCTGCAGGGCCCGGCCATACTGCGCCGCGCGCTGTTCGCGCACATTCCCTTTAGACCAGCTGTCGAGCAGATCGCTGGTTAACTGGTTACGACCAGAGTTATACATCCCGAGCGTTCTCACCTTCGCCATGTAAAAATCTTCTGAAGATTGCACCACCACCGGACGCATCTGATTGGCACGGTTACGGGCATCGGAGAGGCGGCTCTCAGGCAGGGGGTGAGTCAGCAAGATTTCCGGCGGACGGGAGGAGTAACGCGCCTGGTCGAGCAATTTTTCAAGGAAGGTGGGCATAGCCTGCGGATCAAAGCCAGAGCGTTGCAATACCTGGATACCGATACGGTCGGCTTCCTGTTCGTTTTGCTGGGTAAAGCTGATCATCCCCTGGCGGGTGCCCGCCAGCGTACCCGTCAGGGCGGCCATACCGGCCTGGGGGCTTGCCATTGCCAGCAGGATCGAACCCAGCGCGCCAACCCAGGTCAGCGGGGCGCTACGTTTTTGATCTTCCATGGCCCGAGCCAGGTGACGCTGGGTAACGTGGGAGATTTCGTGCGCCATCACCGACGCCAGCTGACTTTCGTTATCGGCATAGCGGAACAGCGCCGAGTGCAACACCACGTTACCGCCAAAGAAGGCGAAGGCGTTGATCTCGTCGTTGTTGATCAAAAAGAAGTGGAACGGTGTCTTCACTGAATCAGCATGGGAGACCAGCCGCATGCCCAGTGAGTTAATGTACTGCACCAGCAGGGGATCGTTGATCAACGGCGCGCTGCCACGAAGCTGGCGGACATAAAAATCGCCCATCTGCATCTCCTGGCCAATGGAGAGCGTGCTTCCTGCTGAGGTGCCCATATCCGGCAATGAATCGGCCGAATCGGCAAAGGCTGGCGTCATCTGACCCACGGTCAGAGCAGCGATAAGCGTTGCAACCAGCGTTTTTTTCAACTGCCTGAACATAACCTCGGTCCTGTCTGTTGGGTGTGCTATTTTGACCGGCGAACCCGTATATCGTTCACCAGCGGCTGCTTTGCGAGTGTAGCCGTGTCGGGGCGATAAGAAAATCCCCCGTCTCAGCTTTTGCGTTTTGCGACAAGACGATAAAAAGCGAAAGTCTTTTCAATGACTCTTCGATACAATTCGCCTGTTCTCTCTCGCCACCTCCCCAGGTAAGGACTGTATGCTTGAGTTATTGATGCAGTGGTATCGCCGGCGTTTTAGCGATCCGGAAGCCATTGCTTTGTTGGTTATTCTTGTTGCCGGATTTGGCATTCTCTTCTTCTTTAGCGGACTTTTAGCACCGCTGCTGGTCGCCATCGTTCTGGCCTATCTTCTGGAGTGGCCTACCGTTCGCCTGGAACATATCGGCTGCTCTCGCCGCTGGGCAAGCACCATCGTGCTGGTGCTCTTTGTCGGAATCTTACTGCTGATGTCCTTTGTGGTTCTGCCCATTGCCTGGCAGCAGGGCATCTACCTGATACGCGATATGCCCGGTATGCTCAGCAAGCTCTCCGATTTTGCCGCTACCTTGCCGCGCCGCTATCCGGCGCTGATGGACGCGGGCATCATTGATGCCATGGCGGAAAATGTGCGTACCCGCATCATGACGATGGGGGATACGGTAGTGAAATTTTCCCTCGCCTCGCTGGTCGGGCTGCTGACGCTGGCGGTTTATCTGGTTCTGGTGCCGCTGATGGTCTTCTTCCTGGTGAAGGATAAAGAGCAGATGCTCAACGCGGTGCGCCGCGTACTGCCGCGGAACCGCGGGTTGGCAGGGCAGGTATGGCAAGAGATGAATCAGCAAATCACGAACTACATTCGCGGCAAAGTGCTGGAGATGATTGTAGTGGGTGTGGCGACCTGGATTGGCTTCGTCATCTTTGGGCTCAACTATTCGTTGCTGCTGGCAGTGCTGGTCGGCTTCTCGGTGCTGATCCCCTACATCGGGGCATTTGTGGTGACGATTCCGGTGGTCGGGGTCGCGCTATTCCAGTTTGGCCTGGGTACTGAGTTCTGGAGCTGCTTCGCGGTGTACCTGATTATCCAGGGGCTGGATGGCAATCTGCTGGTCCCGGTGCTCTTCTCTGAAGCGGTGAACCTGCATCCGCTGGTGATTATTCTGTCGGTGGTGATTTTTGGCGGGCTATGGGGATTCTGGGGGGTGTTCTTTGCGATTCCACTGGCGACGCTCATCAAGGCCGTGGTGCACGCATGGCCAGATGTTCCTGTGGTAGAAGAGTAGCGAGCCTCAACATAAAAAACGGCAACCTCAGGGTTGCCGTTTTGTTTTAAATCAGGCGTTCTCTTTTAGCCAGTTAAGCACCACGTCATGGTGATTGCTGGTTTTAAAATCGTCAAACACATGTTCGACTTTGCCGTTGGCGTCAATCAGGAAACTGATACGGTGGATGCCGTCATAGGTTTTCCCCATAAAGGATTTCTCACCCCAGACGCCAAAGCTTTCGCAAACTTTGTGGTCTTCGTCGGAAAGCAGCGTAAAGTTCAACAGCTCTTTTTCGGCGAAGCGAGAGAGCTTTTCAGGCTTGTCAGTGCTGATACCCAGCACGTCAACGCCTGCATTTTTCAAACCGTCCATGTTATCGCGTAAACCGCACGCTTGTACGGTACAGCCTGGCGTCATGGCTTTCGGGTAGAAATAGACCAGAACACGCTGTCCCTGGAAGTCGGCCAAATTTACTTGCTCACCGTCTTGATCGGGCAAGCTAAATTTCGGTGCGATGTCACCGGCTTTCAGTGGATTCATTACTCAACTCCATCCTGTTCATGCTGTGAATAGTTGACGACGTTTATACTGCCTTGCGCATTCAATTCTGTACATAGGGCTTTGAACGCTTGCTCGATATTTGACGCATCGTGCGAGGCGGGGCTATGAGCGGTAATCTGAATGAACAGCCGTGGGGCATTCTCATCATTTCCGGGCTGCGTGCGAGAAACCAGCTCTGCGACGTTCATTTGATGGCTGTCGAACAGCGCAGTGAAACGTTCGATTAGATGCGGTGAGTCATTCACCTCGACCTGCACCCAGACGGTTGCGGGCATGGCCGGAATAGGGCGTGCAGTTGTGCGCTTCATGACGATGAGCAGGTCCAGCTCAGCCCCTTTCATCGGCAGCGTCGACTCAATTAAGTTAATGGCGTTCCATGACCCGGAAAGCAGCATAATAAACGTGAACTCTTCGCCCAGCATCGCCAGCCGGCTATCTTCAATGTTACAGCCGCAGCTACTGACGTGACGGGTGATGGTGTTCACAATACCAGGCCTGTCGGCACCCAGCGCAGTGATAACCAGGTAATGTTGTGATGGGGTTGTCAAACCTGTTCTTCCTTTGCGTGGTTAAGTCTTACTAAGGAAAGCATAAAAAAAACCGGCATACAACAACCTGGGGGCCTCAGGTCGCTTGCTTTTATTACAGTTCCAAACGTACCATTGAGGCTCTTGCACGCATTGAGGATGGCCCATGTTCACGGGAAGTATTGTCGCGATTGTTACACCGATGGATGAAAAAGGTAATGTCTGCCGGTCAAGCCTGAAGAAACTGATTGATTATCATGTCGCCAGCGGAACCTCGGCGATTGTATCGGTAGGGACTACCGGTGAATCTGCCACGCTGAGCCACGATGAGCATGGCGATGTCGTATTGATGACCCTTGAACTGGCTGACGGCCGCATCCCGGTCATTGCCGGAACTGGCGCCAATGCTACTGCTGAGGCCATCAGCCTGACGCAGCGTTTTAACGACAGCGGCGTTGTGGGTTGCCTGACGGTAACACCATACTACAACCGTCCTACCCAGGAAGGTCTGTTCCAGCACTTCAAAGCTATCGCCGAACATACTGACTTGCCGCAAATCCTGTATAATGTGCCGTCGCGTACTGGCTGCGATATGCTGCCAGAAACCGTGGGCCGTCTCGCCAAAGTAAAAAATATTATTGCGATTAAAGAGGCGACCGGGAACTTAAGCCGTGTTCACCAGATCAAAGAGCTGGTTTCAGACGACTTCATCCTGCTCAGCGGTGATGATGCCACTGCGCTGGACTTTATGCAGCTCGGTGGTCATGGGGTCATTTCCGTGACCTCAAACATCGCGGCCCGTGATATGGCTGAAATGTGCAAACTGGCTGCCGCAGGGCATTTCCAGGAAGCACGGTTGATCAACCAGCGTCTGATGCCGCTGCACAATAAATTATTTGTCGAACCCAATCCGATCCCAGTGAAATGGGCATGTAAGGAGTTGGGACTTGTAGCAACCGACACGCTGCGTCTGCCGATGACCCCCATCACCGACCATGGTCGTGAAGTGGTTACCGGCGCGTTGAAGCATGCTGGTTTGCTGTAAAGTTTAGGGAGATTTGATGGCTTACTCAGTACAGAAATCGCGCCTGGCGAAGGTTGCGGGTGTTTCGCTTGTTATGCTGCTTGCGGCCTGTAGCTCAGATTCACGCTATAAACGCCAGGTGAGCGGTGACGAATCCTACCTGGATGCTACGCCGCTTGCTGAACTTCATGCTCCTGCGGGCATGATCCTGCCGGTTGAGAATGGCGATTACACCATTCCTGTCACCAATGGCAGTGGCGCGGTGGGTAAAGCGCTGGATATCCGTCCGCCGGCACAGCCGCTGGCGCTGGTGAGCGGTGCGCGCACGCAGTTTACCGGTGATACCGCCACCCTGCAGGTCGAAAGCGCGCGTAACGCTAACCTGTGGCCACAGGTGGTTAGCGTGCTGCAGGCGAAGAACTACACCATCGATAAACGTGATGATGCCAGCCAGACGCTGACAACGGACTGGATCGAATGGAACCGTCTGGATGAAGATCAGCAGTACCGTGGTCGTTATCAAGTCTCTGTTAAGGCTCAGGGTTATCAGCAGGCCGTGGTGGTCAAACTGTTGAACCTGGAGCAGGCGGGTAAACCGGTTGCTGATGCTGCTTCTCTGCAGCGCTACAGCGCCGAGATGCTGAACGTAATCTCTGCGGGCCTCGATAAAAACGCTACCGACGCGGCGAACGCGGCGCAGAGCCGTAACGGCGCCACCTTCGATGTACAGAGCGCTGCAGACGATACTGGCCTGCCTATGCTCGTGGTACGTGGTCCGTTCAACCAGGTCTGGCAACGTCTGCCGTCGACGCTGGAGCGCGTAGGGATGAAGGTCAACGACAGCACCCGCTCTACCGGCAGCATGGCGGTGACCTACAAGCCGCTTTCCGATAGCAGCTGGGAAGAGCTTGGCGCGCGTGACCCAGGCCTCGCAGCCGGCGACTATAAGTTGCAGGTAGGGGATCTGGATAACCGCAGTAGTTTGCAATTTATCGACCCGAAAGGGCATACGCTGACCCAGTCGCAAAACGATGCGCTGGTTGCTGCCTTCCAGGCCGCATTCAGCAAATAAAAAAAGGGGCTGGTTTATCCAGCCCTTTTTATTTTAGTGCTACGCAAACGTGTGCGTGGCATAATACGCCGGGTTTTGTACACAAATCATCACACCAGGAGTAGAGAAGATGCAGAAGCAAGCTGAGTTGTATCGTGGCAAAGCGAAAACCGTATACAGCACGGAAAATCCCGATCTGTTGGTGCTCGAGTTCCGCAATGATACGTCAGCAGGAGATGGCGCGCGCATTGAGCAGTTCGATCGTAAAGGGATGGTGAACAACAAGTTTAACTATTTCATTATGAGCAAACTGGCGGAAGCGGGTATTCCGACGCAGATGGAAGCGTTGCTGTCCGATACGGAATGTCTGGTGAAAAAACTGGATATGGTTCCGGTTGAGTGCGTAGTCCGTAACCGTGCCGCTGGCTCCCTGGTGAAACGTCTGGGCGTTGAAGAGGGTATCGAACTGAACCCGCCACTGTTCGACCTGTTCCTGAAAAACGATGCGATGCACGACCCTATGGTGAACGAGTCTTACTGCGAAACCTTTGGCTGGGTGAGCAAAGAGAATCTGGCGCGCATGCAGGAGCTGACCTTCAAAGCCAACGACGTGTTGAAAAAACTCTTCGATGACGCCGGCCTGATTCTGGTCGACTTCAAACTGGAATTCGGACTTTATAAAGGCGAAGTGGTACTGGGCGATGAATTTTCTCCAGACGGTAGCCGTCTGTGGGATAAAGAGACCCTGGATAAAATGGACAAAGACCGCTTCCGCCAGAGCCTGGGTGGCGTGGTTGAAGCCTATGAAGCCGTTGCCCATCGTCTGGGTGTGAACCTCGATTAATCCCCGCTTTTCCGTCAGAGGTAGATACCTGCCTCTGACGTTTCATCCGTGTTGCCTGTGGTAATCTTTCCCTTAAACGCCTACGATCAGACATATTATCAATGCGATATTATTGAGGTGGGATATGCGCTGGCAAGGGCGTCGTAAAAGTGACAATGTAGAAGACAGGCGCAGCGGTGGCGGCGGTCCGATGATGGGCGGCCCGGGCTTTCGCTTACCTCGCGGTAAAGGGGGGCTGGTTCTGCTGGTGGTGGTGCTGGTAGCAGGGTACTACGGCGTCGACCTGACCGGTTTACTCACCGGGCAACCGATGGAACAGCAGCAGTCGCAGCGTTCCATTAGCCCTAATGAGGACGAAGCGGCAAAATTCACTTCGGTGATCCTGGCCACGACCGAAGACACCTGGAGCCAGCTGTTCGACAAAATGGGCCGGACCTATCAGCAGCCGAAACTGGTGATGTATCGCGGCGCCACGCGCACCGGATGCGGCACCGGCCAGTCAGTAATGGGGCCGTTCTACTGCCCGGCCGATTCGACCGTCTATATCGATCTCTCTTTTTATGATGACATGAAATCAAAACTGGGCGCCGATGGCGATTTCGCTCAGGGCTATGTTATTGCCCATGAAGTCGGGCACCACGTGCAGAAGCTGCTGGGTATCGAGCCAAAGGTGCGTCAGCTGCAGCAAAATGCCAGCCAGACTGAAGTAAATGCGCTGTCGGTGCGCATGGAGCTACAGGCCGACTGCTACGCCGGCGTGTGGGGACACAATATGCAGCAGCAAGGTGTGCTGGAAGCGGGAGACCTGGAAGAGGCGCTCAACGCCGCCGAAGCCATTGGTGATGATCGCCTGCAGCAGCAAAGCCAGGGGCACGTCGTCCCCGACAGCTTCACTCACGGCAGCTCGCAACAGCGCTACACCTGGTTCAAACGCGGTTTCGATAGCGGTGACCCGGCGCAGTGCAATACCTTTGGCCGCGCAATGTAATGTCTGAGGGCGTTGAGGCATTATCCCCGTTTCAACTGCAGTTGACGCGTGCCGGGCACCGGCGTCTGCTGGTGGTCAGCGGTGAAGATGAGTGGGCGCAGCAGCAGGCGCTCACCCTTTGCGATACGCTTGCCGGCGACTGGCTTTGGGTGGGCAATAACGCGCCGGTTCCGAACGCCTGTGCCCCGCAGGCATTAGGCAACCTGCTGGGTCGAGAGCATCTTCACGCCGTGTTTGATGCACGTTACGGCTTTGACGTGGCCGCCCTGGCGGCGCTCTGCGGCACGCTGCGCGCCGGCAGTCTGCTGGTCCTGCTAACGCCCGCTTTAACACAGTGGCCATCCAAACCTGATCAGGACGCCGTGCGCTGGAGCGACAGCGCCGAGCCAATTGCTACACCGCGTTTCGTGCAGCACTTTTGTCGCCACCTCGCTGCCGATCCGCAGGTGCTCCTGTGGCAGCAGGGCGACCCGTTGATCCTTCCGGATCTACCGTCAGCGATCCCCTGGCAACCCGCCAGCGGTGAACCCCAGCGCGAGCAGGCGCAAATCCTCGAGCGTTTACTGACCCAGCCCCCAGGCATCACCGCCGTTACTGCCCCCCGCGGGCGAGGAAAATCGGCGCTGGCGGGCATGCTACTGCAACGTATTACCGGCAATGCAATCGTGACGGCACCGTCCAGAGGCGCCACGGACGTTATTGCCCACTTCGCCGATAAGCACTTTCACTTTATGGCGCCGGATGCGCTGCTGGCCTCAGGGCAAGTGGCTGACTGGCTCATTGTTGACGAAGCTGCCGCCATCCCCGGCCCGCTCCTGGAACAGCTGGTGAGTCGTTTTCCGCAGGTACTGTTAACCACGACCGTACAGGGATACGAAGGCACAGGCCGGGGATTTTTACTGAAATTCTGCGCTCGCTTTGCCGGGCTGCGCTATTTCCCGCTTTCCGAGCCGATGCGCTGGGCCGTCGGCTGTCCGCTGGAGCGCTTTATCGATGAGGTGCTGCTGTTTGACGATCGCCCTGACGGTGAGCCTGCGCAGGGCGAGGTCCGTTTTTTACCCCTTGAGCCGGAAGCCTGGCTCTCTGCCCCCGCGCGGCCAACCGCGGTCTATAAGCTCCTGTGTGCCGCCCATTATCGTACCTCTCCGCTCGACTTACGGCGGATGATGGATGCTCCGGGCCAACATTTTACCGTCGCCTGCACGGGGGAACGCGTAACGGGGGCTGTGTGGCTGGTCGATGAAGGCGGCTTGGTGCCTGGACTCAGCCGGGCGGTCTGGGCCGGGTACCGGCGTCCGCGCGGTAATCTGGTGGCGCAGTCTCTGGCGGCACATGGCGGTTCGCCGCTTGCCGCGACCCTCAGCGGCAGACGAGTAACCCGGGTGGCCGTCCATCCCGGCCACCAGCGGCAGGGGCTCGGTCAGGCGCTGATTGCCAGCGCGGCGGCCAGCGCAACGGTCGATTACCTCTCGGTCAGCTTTGGCTATACCGAGGAGCTCTGGCGCTTCTGGCAGCGCTGCGGTTTTGTGCTGGTACGAATAGGCAGCCACCGGGAGGCGAGCAGCGGCTGCTACAGCGCCATGGCGATACGTCCCCTCAGCGATGCAGGGCGAGCGCTTTGCGCGCATGAGCATCAACGCCTGCGCCGGGATGCCCGCATCATTGAGCGCTGGAACGGTGAAAAGATCCCGGTAGAGACGCTTGAGTCGGCTACCCTTACGGATGATGACTGGCTGGAGCTGGCGGGATTCGCCTGGGGTCATCGCCCGTTTTCCGCCTCTGTGGGCAGCCTCACCCGGCTGTTAAATGCCACCTCAGCACCGCTGGAGGCGTTAAGGGGCAAAATCGAGCTGCAGCTGGAGGAGGGCGAGATGAGCCGCAGGCTGGGGCTAAACGGGCGTAAAGCGCTGTTAGCGCGGTTGCGCGCTGAAACCGGCCAGACGCTGGTGCAGCGGGATCTGCCGCGTAGCCAGCAGCTCAAAAACGACATATTGCAATGGCAATTTTTTCAATGACTTCTTCAATGAACTGGCATGGTTAATATGCCCATCAGGCGTAAAATCGGGTTCATCAAATAAGGAGAGTGCCATGAAACATGATCATTTTGTTGTTCAAAGCCCGGTGCAACCGGCAAAACAATTATTGCTGCTGTTTCATGGCGTAGGCGATAGCGCGGCTAACATGGCGCAGATCGGATCCTGGTTTGCGCCGCATTTCCCGGATGCGCTTATTGTCAGCATCGGTGGCGCAGAGCCGTGCGGCCCGAACGGCCGCCAGTGGTTCGCCGTGCAGGGCGTGACCGAAGAGAGCCGTCAGGGGCGGGTGGACGCCATCATGCCGCGATTTATCGAAACGGTGCACTACTGGCAACAGCAGAGTGGGGTGGGCGCCAATGCCACCGCGCTGATTGGTTTCTCGCAGGGCTCAATTATGTCGCTGGAAAGTATAAAAGCAGAGCCGGGCCTGGCATCACGGGTGATTGCCTTTAATGGCCGCTACGCCACCCTGCCGCAACATGCCGATACCGCCACGACCATCCATTTGATTCACGGTGGTGAAGACCGGATCATTGAGTTATCGCACGCCGTCGACGCCCAGGAGGCATTGCTGCGGGCGGGAGGAGATGTGACGCTGGATATCGTTGAAGATCTGGGTCACGCCATCGACGATCGCAGTATGCAGTTCGCACTTGACCATCTGCGTTTTACCGTACCGAAGCACTATTTTGACGAAGCGCTGAGCGGCGGTAAGCCTAACGACGATGACATCGTAGAGTTCTTGTAATAAAAAGCCCTCTCCCGGTGGGGAGAGGGCTGATTTTCACTTCTTCTGGTCTTTGTTCGGCCAGTCGTCGTCATCATCCCACTTATCATTAAAATCACGATGCGGCGGGAGGTCGGGTTTGTTGGCGAGGAATTTCTTGTGGTCCACGCGATTCAGATCTTTGATGACATTGATCAGCACGCCCACCAGGAAAACCAACACCAGAATCCACCAGTATTTTGCCAGCCAGTCCATTCGCTTTTCCTTTTACAGAACACTCATCAGGCGATGAGCTGCTCCATGATACGTTGATACATACGAGCCAGTAGCTGTAAATCAGCCGCATTCACGCATTCATTGATTTTATGAATGGTGGCGTTTACTGGCCCAAGTTCTACCACTTGCGCACCCATACGGGCGATAAAGCGCCCATCGGATGTGCCGCCCGTGGTAAGTAGCTGCGGTTTAATTTCATTATAGTGCGCGATAGCGTTAACGACCGCATCGACCAGCTTGCCGCGTCCGGTCAGGAAAGGTTGGCCTGAGAGCCACCAATCCACGCTGTAGCGCAGCGCATATTTATCCAACAGCGCGGCCACACGGGCTTTGATCATCTCGTCGGTCAGCTCGGTGCTGAAGCGGAAGTTAAACTGAACGAACAGATCGCCCGGGATCACGTTGTTACTGCCGGTTCCGGCCTGGATGTTGGCAATCTGCATGCTGGTGGGCGGGAAGTACTCATTGCCTTTGTCCCACTCGATACCCACCAGCTCGTTGAGCATAGGGGCTGCGCGGTGTACCGGGTTATCGGCCAGGTGTGGGTAGGCAACATGGCCCTGCACGCCGTGGATGGTCAGGTTGCAGGTGAGTGAGCCCCGACGGCCATTTTTCACCACATCCCCCACCACTTCGGTGCTGGAGGGCTCACCCACCAGGCAGTAGTCCAGGCGTTCATTACGCGCCATCAGGGTTTCGACTACCTTCACGGTGCCGTTTTTAGCGCTGGCCTCTTCATCAGAGGTGATCAGAAATGCCAGACGGCCTTTATGGTTCGGATGCTGAGCGACAAAGCGTTCAGCCGCCACAACCATGGCCGCCAGCGAGCCTTTCATGTCTGCCGCGCCGCGACCAAACAGCATACCGTCGCGGATGGTGGGTTCGAAAGGCGGGTTGATCCAGAGGTCGGCGTTGCCCGCAGGCACCACGTCGGTGTGTCCGGCAAAGGCCAGGGTTTCGCCCTCACCACGCCACGCCCAGAAGTTTTGCGTATCGCCAAAATCCATCGCTTCAACGGTGAAGCCGATAGCGCGCAGGCGTTCTATCATTAGCGCCTGACAACCAGCGTCGTCCGGGCTGAGGGAGGGGCGGCGAATAAGCTGCTGAGTCAGCTCAATGACCGGGCATGACATAAACTACACCTCGTCAAAATAGCGTTGGTAACTGGAATCACTAAAGCCCAGCAGCATAGGCTGACCTGGCGTCCAGAGCAATGGGCGTTTAATGATTGCAGGCATTTCAATCATCAGTGCCGCCGCGCTGTCGGCGTTATTAATGCTGGCGCGCAGGCTCTCATCCAGCTTACGCCAGGTCGTCCCTCGGGTGTTCAGCAACGCTTCCCAGCCCAGTTCAGCGATAAATTTTTGCAGCAAATCTGCATCCAGTCCGTCCACGCGATAGTCATGAAAACGATAGTCAATATTGTTATCTTCAAGCCAGCGGCGTGCTTTTTTGATGGTATCGCAATTTTTGATGCCATAGAGCTGGGTCATGGTGAATCCTTTTGTATTAATTACGCTCAAACGCACAGTATTTTCGAATATGTTAGTGATGCACAAATATAACACATTCAGTTTATGACTTTATTTAAACACGCTACGCACCGCTGCTTAAGGGAAATTGTGAATATTCTTTCACTCCCGCTGCATAGCCCTCCAGAATCAAATAAAAGCCTGGCAAAACGACCTGGATTTATTTCATCGACTTAAATCAGGGTTGTTTCAAAATATTGCAGTACGTCACATAAAGTTTATTGCTCTCCCTCCATATTACTTACAAGCCCTGTCATAGCAGGGTGGGGCAATCGCAGTGATTGATTAAAGATTCTTCACATTGTCGATATATTCTCGTAAAATGCCCATAATAATAAGAGAGGTTGTTATGATTGAACGTGAACTGGGGAACTGGAAAGATTTTATCGAAGTCATGCTTCGTAAATGAAATTCAGGAAGAACAGCAAAAAGCACTTGGTTGTAAAATAATGATAGTGTGCACAAAAGCACACAAAAAAGGCGGCTAGTGAGGCCGCCTTTTTTATTTCTAACGCCTTATTCCGGGCGCGCTTTTAGCGGGAAGCGACGGCGTACCAGCACAAAGAAGAGCGGTACAAAGTAGATGGCAAGTATCGTGGCCGCGATCATCCCGCCCATTACGCCCGTCCCTACCGCATGCTGACTTGCTGAGCCGGCACCGGAACTGGTCGCCATCGGCAGTACGCCGAAAACAAACGCCAGCGAGGTCATCAGAATTGGACGCAATCGCTGACGGCACGCATCCAGCGTAGCGGCTACCAGATCCTGGCCCTTCTCATTCATCTCGTTAGCAAATTCGACGATCAATATGGCGTTCTTCGCCGATAGCCCAATAACCGTCAGCAACCCGACCTGGAAGTAGACGTCGTTCTCCAGCCCGCGCATCCAGGTGGCCAGCAGGGCGCCATTTACCCCCAGCGGCACCACCAGCATGACCGAGAAGGGAACTGACCAGCTCTCATAGAGCGCGGCCAGACAGAGGAAGACGACCAGCAGCGACAGCGCATAGAGCGCAGGCGCCTGCGCGCCGGAGAGGCGTTCTTGATACGACATGGCCGTCCACTCCAGCCCGAAGCCTGCCGGAAGCTGACTGACCAGCCCTTCCATCACATCCATTGCCGTACCGGTACTGACGCCTGGCGCGGCTTCCCCGACAATTTCCACCGCCGCATAACCGTTGTAGCGCTCCATGCGGGGCGAGCCGGTTTGCCAGCGTGATGTAGCGAAGGCGGAGAAGGGCACCATGCTGCCCTCTTTATTGCGTACGTACCAGAGGTTGATATCCTCCGGCAGCATGCGGTATTTGGCGGCCGCCTGCACGTAGACCTTCTTCACGCGGCCACGATCCATAAAATCATTCACGTAGCTGGAGCCCCACGCGGTCTGCAGCGTGTCGTTGATATCATCAATAGAGACGCCCAGCGCCTGCGCTTTACGCTGATCAATATCGATCTGTAACTGGGGGCTGTCATCGAGGCCGTTGTGGCGTACGCGGGTCAGATTGGGCTCTTCCCCGGCCAGCTCCAGCAGGCGATCGCGCGCCGCCATCAGGGCGTCATGCCCCGCACCGGCGTGATCCTGCAACTCCATATCAAAACCGGCGGAGCTGCCCAGGCCGCTGATGGCCGGCGGGCTGCTGGCAAAGACGCGCGCTTCTTTAATCCGACTGAACGCTTTGGTGGCTCGCTCGATAATGGCAAACGAGGTGCCAGTTTTCGCATCACGTTGCTCCCAATCTTTCAGGCGTACAAACATACGTGCCACGTTCTGCCCGTTGCCGCCAGGGCCAGAGCCGACCGTGGCAAACACCGACACGACGTTCTCTTTCTCTTTGGTGAAGAAATACTGTTCGACCTGCTGCACCACTTTCAGCGTTTGCTGCTGCGTCGCGCCGCTGGGAAGCTGCACCGAGGTAATAAACATGCCGCGGTCTTCCAGAGGTAAAAATGAGGTGGGCAGGCGCAGGAACAGGAACACCATTCCGCCCAGCAGCAGCACGTACACCACAATCCAGCGCAGACTGTGCTGCAAAACTCGCCCCACGCCCGCTTCATAGCGTGCCGCGTTGCGATTGAACATGCGGTTGAACCACCCGAACAAGCCTTTTTGCCCGTGATGCTCGCCTTTGTGTAGCGGCTTAAGCAGGGTAGCGCAGAGGGCAGGGGTCAGGATCATCGCCACCAGCACGGACATTACCATTGCCGAGACAATGGTAATGGAGAACTGGCGATAGATAGCCCCCGTAGTGCCGCCAAAGAAGGCCATTGGCACAAAGACGGCCGACAGCACCAGGGCGATACCCACCAGCGCCCCCTGGATCTGCCCCATCGATTTTCGGGTGGCCTCCCGTGGGGAGAGCCCCTCCTCGCTCATGATGCGTTCGACGTTCTCCACCACCACAATGGCGTCATCGACCAGTAGCCCTATCGCCAGCACCATAGCGAACATCGTCAGGGTGTTAATGCTGTAGCCAAAGGCATAAAGCACGGAGAAGGTCCCCATCAGTACCACAGGTACGGCGATGGTTGGAATGAGGGTGGCGCGGAAGTTTTGCAGGAACAGATACATCACGAGGAACACCAGCGCGATGGCTTCCAGCAGCGTTTTGACCACGTCCTCGATAGAGGCTTTCACGAAGGAGGTGGTTTCGTACGCGACCTTGTATTCGAGCCCGTGAGGAAAGAAATGCGACAGTTCATCGAGGCGGTCAATGACCAGTTTGGCGGTGGCCATTTCGTTGGCCCCCGACGCCAGTTTCACCCCTAGCCCGGAGGCTGCATTGCCGTTGAACCGGCTAAGATAGTCATATTTCTCGGCACCCATCTCAATCGTCGCCACGTCGCCGAGGCGCACCTCGGAGCCGTCCTGATTCACGCGCAGCGTGATGTCCCGGAACTGCTGCGGTGTCTGTAGTAATGATTGCGAATTGATGGTGGCGTTCAGCGCCTGCTTGTCGATGGCGGGCGTTCCGCCCAACTGGCCAACGGCAATCTGGGCGTTTTGCGACTCGATAGCGTCGGTCACATCTTTCGCCGTCATCTGAACGCTGTTCAGTTTCGCCGGGTCAAGCCAGATGCGCATGGAGTATGGTGAGCCGTAGGCGTCGATATCCCCCACGCCGTTAATACGGCTCAGCGGATCCTGAATATTACTGGCGACGTAGTCGGCGATGTCCTGCTTATCCATTGAGTTATCGGTAGAGACGAAGGCGATGGTCAGGATATTGGTGTCCCCGGTTTTACGCACCGTCACCCCCTGATTCTGCACCGCCTGGGGCAGTTTACGCAGGGCTGACTGCAGCTGGTTTTGCACCTGTTGCACCGCTTCGTCGGGATCGCTGCCGGCGGAAAAGCTCAGCGTGACCGTTGCCATACCGGTAGCGCTGCTCTGGGAAGACATATACATCAGGTTATCGAGGCCGGTCATATTCTGCTCGATAACCTGGGTGACCGTATTTTCCAGCGTCTGTGCCGACGCCCCCGGATAGTTGGCAGTAATACGCACATTCGGCGGTGCCAGGTCAGGATATTGCTCAACAGGAAGTGAAAAAATGGCCAGGGTGCCGGTCAGGCATAATAAGATTGCCAGTACCCAGGCAAAAATGGGGCGATCGATGAAAAAATTCGCCATTGAACCAGGACCTCATTTAGCGTCGAATTGTTATTGTACATTGCCCGCATCACTCTAGCGGCAAGGCGGATGTCAAACGTGGAGAAAATAAGGAGATAGTGTAAATTATCATGCGCGTTTACAGCGCAATCGCGCCTCCTGTGCGGCTGAGTATTACGCACGCACGTGGCGTTCTAATGAGATGCGAGGGTTATTTACGCTTATTTACCCTCTGCACGGCTCATTGTGGAAAACGCACCTCCACCTGAGTTCCCCCCTCCGCCGGACGCGTGAAGTGAAGAGTCCCTCCCAGCCGCACGGCGCGCTCGCGCATGATATTGAGCCCGTAATGGCCAGGGGGTTCGCTGGCATCGCCAATCCCTATCCCGTTGTCGCGAATAGAAACGATGTGCTCGCCGCTGGCGGTGGTCACGCAGGCGACGGCAATCTCACTGGCCTGCGCATGCTTAATGGCGTTCAGCACCGCTTCGCGCACAATCTGCAGCAGGTGCACCTGCTTTTGCGCATCGAGGGCGAGAGAGGAGAGACGACAATCTAAAGAGAGTTTCGCGCGGGTCTGGCTTTGTAAGCCATCCAGCGACTCCTGGAGCGCCGCGGGGAGGTTGGCATGATTGAGCGTCAGGCGGAAGGTGGTCAGCAGTTCGCGTAACTGAAGCCAGGCATCGTTCAGCGCTCGCGAGAAGTCGCTAATAATGGTCTGCGCCGGCTGGTTCTCCTCCGGTACGGCGTGTTTTAACAACGTTAGCTGAATGCGTAAATAAGAGAGTACCTGGGCCAGCGAGTCGTGCAATTCCCGGGCAATGGTGGCACGCTCCTCCATCAACAGCAGTTGCTGGAAGTGCTTCTGCGACTGGTTCACATAGATACCGCGCCCCAGCATCGTGGCCACGCTTTTCATTAGCGGCCCTGACACCGTACCGTGCTCGTTCTGCCAACAGAGTTCACCAAATCGCGTCTCCTGCATCACCACCGGCAATTGCTGCATGGGTAAACGATCGCTTTTGTAGCCCTCGCTCATCTGCCAGCCGTCACTGGTGCTTAGCGCTAGATAGCGCATGCCGGTATGCTCCTTCACAATTTGCAAAATGTGGCGAAAGCAGTGGCTGTCTGTCTGGCTGGCATTCAGGGCCTGTGAACAGGTGAAAAGCATCTCCAGCTGCTGGTGGGCCTCATGCAAATGATGGGTTTTCTCTTCCACGGAGCTTTCCAGGGAGCGGTACAGAGTGTGCAACTCCTCGGCCATATGGTTAAAGGTACGCGACAGCAGGCCCAGCTCGTTGGGCAGATCGCTGTCCGGAGCGGGGGTATCAAAGCGGCCTTGTTCAATCTGCAGGCTGGAGCTTACCAGATGGTTGAGCGGGGCGACGACCTGGCGGCGAATGCGACGCAGCGTGATAAAGACCAACAGCAGGATCCCGCCGCCGCCCGCCAGCGAAATGATCACCACCAGCTGCATCTTGTGTTCGGCATAATGTTGCAGTGAAAGCACAAAGGCATCCATTCGCCCGATATACTCTTCGATATGCGCCTGGTACCACGCCTCGTTGCCCTGCAATAACTGCTCATTCATCACCTGCCATGCCGCCTGCAACTGATGATAGCGTTGCTTTACCTCCTCCGGCACATACCACTTATCCAGCGATGTTAACGCTGGCGCATTCAGCGTGTTTTGCCAGGTAAGCAAGTGCTCATGCAGATCGCTCCCGCCACGCTGTAGCTCGTAGCCAAGACGATAGCTCTGCATACGCAGGGAGCCGGCAATGTTAATGGCTTCTGCATCGCGTTGGCTGCTGGCAAGTGTCAATAGCGCTACTGCGCTGGACAGGACCGATAACACAATAATGGAGATGAATGCCCGGGCAAGGCTTCGCGAGACGGGTCGTTTTACTATCACACATGGCTTCCTGAATGATGTCTGAACAAAGGTCCGGCGCGACTGCGCCAGCCGAAGGAAACGCTATTCCCTTTACGCAAAATATATTTGATCTCACTCAGGTTCAGGGCAGAAAGTTCGCGTTTCTGGGCATATGAACATTGCCTGAACCCGCCCCGGTGCGTAAATACTTAACCCCTGTATAAAATAAGGTTAATGACCAGGCAGGTGTCGCTATGAATCATTTTATTATGGCCAACAGCCAGCAATGTATCGGATGTCACGCCTGCGAAGTCGCCTGCGTGATGGCACATCATAATGAACAACATGCGCTGAGTCAGCGGGAATTCACGCCACGAATCACCGTGGTGAAAGAGGGGAGCCGCTTCAACACCGTCACCTGCCATCACTGCGAAAATGCCCCCTGCATCCAGAGCTGTCCGAATGGGGCTATCGCCCGCGAAAACGACAGCGTGCAGGTGAATCAACAGCGCTGTATTGGCTGCAAAGCCTGCGTCGTGGCTTGCCCCTTTGGCACGATGGACATCGTGGTTACCGCCCAGGGTGAAGCCACCGCGCAGAAGTGCGATCTCTGTGCCGGACGACCGCAGGGGCCAGCCTGCGTGGAAAACTGCCCGGCAGATGTCCTGACGCTTGCCACCCCTGACGCACTGAATCAACTCTCCCGCGCGCGCAGACTGCGTACGGCGAGTCATGAGGCGCAGCCATGGAAAGGTATTGCCCCGGCGGCGGTGAAAGCCGGCGGAAAGCAGGCGCAGCTGCAGGCGCTTAGCCCGCGTGGCGAGCCGGATAAGCTCAGCCCTGAGGCGCGCGTGGGCAACTTTGCAGAAATTTATCTGCCATTTCGAACAGAGCAGGCGCAGCGGGAGGCATCGCGCTGTCTCACCTGCGGCGAGCACACGATTTGTGAATGGACCTGTCCGCTGCACAACCATATCCCGCAGTGGATTGAGCGGGTAAAAGCCGGTGATATCGAGGCGGCGGTCGAGTTATCACACCAGACCAACTGCCTGCCGGAGATCACCGGGCGAGTCTGCCCGCAGGACAAACTTTGCGAAGGGGCCTGCACGGTGCGCGAGGCGTCCGGCGCGGTCACCATCGGCAACCTTGAACGTTATATTTCTGACCAGGCGCTGGCGAAAGGCTGGCGGCCCGATCTCAGCCAGGTGGTGCCGGTCGATAAACGTGTGGCCATTATCGGTGCCGGGCCTGCGGGGTTAGCCTGCGCAGACGCGCTGGTGCGCCGTGGCTTTAGCGTGACCGTCTACGATCGTCACCCGGAGATTGGTGGTTTGCTGACCTTTGGCATTCCGGCGTTCAAACTGGATAAGTCGCTGCTGGCCCGCCGTCGCGACATCTTTACCGCGATGGGGATCCGTTTTGTACTCAATTGCGAGGTGGGTAAGGATGTGTCGATGGCTGAACTTCAGCGGGAGTATGATGCGCTCTTTATCGGAGTCGGCACCTGGCGGTCGATGAAAGCCGGCATCCCTAACGAAGAGGCGCCGGGTGTTTACGATGCGCTGCCGTATCTGGTGGGCAATACCCGTCAGCTTATGGGGCTGCCCGCCTCGGTGGCCGATCCCTTTATCGATACTGCCGGGCTCAACGTGGTGGTACTGGGGGGCGGCGATACGGCGATGGACTGTGTGCGTACCGCTCTGCGTCAGGGGGCGGCAAACGTCACCTGCGCCTACCGTCGCGACGAAGCCAACATGCCCGGTTCCCGTAAAGAGGTGAAAAATGCCAAAGAGGAGGGGGCCGCCTTTGAATTCAACGTCCAGCCGGTGGCGCTGGCGCTGGATGACAGCGGACGGGTCAACGGAGTTCGTCTACTGCGCACCCAGCCTGGCGAGCCGGATGGCGAGGGGCGGCGGCGTCCGGTGCCGATTGCCGGCAGTGAATTCGTGATCCCTGCCGATGCGGTAATCATGGCCTTTGGCTTTACTCCGCATGCCGCGGCGTGGCTGCAGGCGCAGGGGGTGGCCGTGGATGAGTGGGGACGGATTGTCGCCGGCGTCGACAGCCGTTACCGTTATCAGACCAGTAACCCGCAAATTTTCGCCGGTGGCGATGCGGTTCGCGGTGCTGACCTGGTGGTGACCGCCATGGCCGAAGGGCGGCATGCGGCGCAGGGCATCGCCGACTGGCTGGGCGTAAATCAGAATCTTATCCATTAACCCGGCCACGACAAAGCGGACTTCACGGCGTAGTATGACGAGGATATTTTGCGCTGTGGAGTCCGCATGACCCTGAAAATTGACCTAATCAAAGATAAAATCCTCTCCGACAATTACTTTCTGCTTCGCAACATGACTTACGATCTAACGCGTGAAAACGGCGAAGTCGTGCGCCATAAGCGTGAAGTCTACGATCGTGGTAATGGCGCAACGGTGATGCTCTATAACCGGGATAAAAAAACCGTGGTGCTGATCCGTCAGTTCCGGGTAGCGACCTGGGTTAATGGCAATCCCGACGGTATGCTGATTGAAACCTGTGCCGGTCTGCTGGATGACGATGCACCCGACGTCTGCGTCCGTAAAGAGGCAATTGAAGAGACCGGCTTCGCCGTCAGCGAAGTGCGTAAAGTCTTTGAGCTGTATATGTCCCCGGGTGGTGTCACCGAACTCATTCACTTTTTTGTTGCGGAATACAGCGACGCTCACCGCGCCAATGCGGGCGGCGGCATTGAAGATGAAGAGATCGAGGTACTGGAGATGCCTTTCACCGAGGCGCTGGAGAAGGTTAAAACCGGCGAAATCCGGGATGGCAAGACGGTGATATTACTGCAGTATCTTCAGACATCCGGCTTAATGACTTGATCTTATTAATGTTAATAAGATGTATTTTAAATAAATCTATCCGATAAATCCGATTGAGCCATCCCGGTTTGCGCAGGAAGATACGGCCAGTTTTTTGAGCCATGCTTCCGGGATCGTGCCATACATGCGTCACAGCTATATATTTATCTTTATGCTCACTATGCTGCCGGCACTTTATGTGCAGGCGGCCCCCGCGCAGCGAGCTTTTTCTGACTGGCAGGTGACCTGCAATAATCAGAATTTTTGCATTGCGCGCAATATTAACGAGCATAAAGGGCTGGTGATGACCCTGAGCCGTAGCGCCGGTGCCAAAACCGATGCGGTCCTGCGCATTGAACTCGGCGGGCTGGCGACCCCTTCTGCCGGCGAACCGGCGATTGCCCCCCGTTTACTCCTCGATGGCGAACCGTTAGCGCTCGATACCCGGCACTGGCAAATCTCCCCCTGGCGTTTATCAACTGACGATACCGCCACTATTAATGCGTTCCTGGCCACCATTCAGGAAAAGCATATGATCGCCCTGAACCGGGGCAAGCAAGAGATCTCCCTCGATGGCCTGAAGGCCACGCTGTTGTTTATCGACAGCCAGCAAAAGCGTGTGGGCAGTGAAACCGCCTGGATTAAGAAGGGCGACGATCCGCCGCTCAGCGTGCCACCCGCACCGGCGCTAAAAGAGGTAGCGGTAATTAATCCCACGCCTACGCCCCTGACGCGACAGGAGCGCAGCGATTTAATTGATTACGGTACCTGGCGAATGAATAACAGCCAGTGCTCGCTCGATCCGGCGCGCCGGGAGGTACGGGTAACGGCCCTGACCGATGATAAAGCGTTGATGATGATTAGCTGTGAAGCGGGGGCCTACAATACCGTGGATCTGGCGTGGCTGGTTTCGCGTAAAAAACCCTTTGCCGCACGGCCTGTCCGCCTGCGTCTGCCGTTTGTTGCCGCAAGCGAGAGCAGCGATATGGAGCTGATGAATGCGGGCTTCGATGAGAAAAATCGCGAACTCACCACCCTGGCGTTAGGGCGGGGTATTGCCGATTGTGGCATCCAGACGCGCTGGCGTTTTAATGGCCAGCGCTTTCGTCTGGTGCGGTATGCTGAAGAGCCAAGCTGCGATAACTGGCATGGGCCAGATGCCTGGCCCACCTTGTGGATCACCCGTTAAAGCAGGTTCTGCGCTTTTTCCACCACGTTTTCGACCGTAAAGCCGAAGTACGGGAAGAGCTTATCAGCCGGGGCCGATTCGCCGTATCCCCGCATGCCGACAATCGCCCCCTTCAGGCCGACATATTTATACCAGTAGTCGGCAATTCCGGCCTCAACCGCCACGCGGGCGCTCACATCTGAAGGCAGCACCGACTCACGGTATTCCTCATCCTGGGCATCAAAAATGTCCGTCGAAGGCAGAGAAACTACACGTACCGCATGACCTTCAGCGGTAAGTTTTTCTGCCGCCTTCACGGTAATCTCCACTTCCGAGCCGGTGGCAATCAGGATCACGTCCGGCTTGCCGCCACTGTCTTTTAGGATGTAGCCACCGCGGGCGATATTTTTGACCTGCTCCGGCGTACGTTCAATCTGCGCCAGATTCTGACGCGACAGGATCAGCGCCGTCGGGCCGTTATGGCGCTCTATGGCCAGCTTCCAGCCCACTGCGGCCTCGACCTGATCGCAAGGACGCCAGGTGCTAAAGTTTGGCGTCAGGCGCAGGCTCGCCAGCTGTTCCACCGCCTGGTGGGTCGGCCCATCTTCCCCCAGACCGATGGAGTCGTGGGTATACACCATGATCTGTCGCGCTTTCATCAGCGCCGCCATGCGCGCGGCATTACGCGCGTACTCCACAAACATCAGGAAGGTCGCGGTATAAGGCACAAAGCCGCCGTGATGGGCTATACCGTTGGCGATGGCGGTCATGCCAAACTCACGTACACCGTAGTGGATATAGTTACCGGCCTGGTCCTCTTTAATCGATGTCGACCCCGACCAGATGGTGAGGTTGCTGGGCGCCAGGTCCGCGGAACCGCCAAGCAGCTCGGGCAGAATCGGCCCCAGTGCGTTAAGGGTGTTTTGCGACGCCTTACGGGTAGCGATTTTCGCCGGATTAGCTTGCAACTCCTCAATCAGCGCCTGGGTCTTCTCTTCCCAGGCTTCTGGCATACCGCCGCTCATCCGGCGGGTAAACTCGGCGGCCAGCTCCGGATGCGCGTTTTTATACGCGGCAAATTTCTCATTCCACGAGGCCTGGATTTTACTCCCCTTGTCGCGGGCATCCCAGGCGCTATAGATCTCTTTCGGGATCTCAAAGGCGGGATATTTCCAGCCCAGTTTCTGGCGGGTCAGCGCCACCTCTTCTTCACCCAGCGCCGCGCCGTGCGACTCTTCCTTGCCCGCTTTGTTCGGCGAGCCGAAGCCGATGGTGGTCCGGCAGATAATCAGGGACGGTTTGTCCTTCACGCTCTGCGCTTCCTGAATCGCTTTTTTCACCGCCTCAGGATCGTGGCCGTCAATTTCGTGAACAACGTGCCAGTGGTACGCCTCGAAGCGTTTGGCTGTATCGTCGGTGAACCAGCCTTCGGTTTCGCCATCAATGGAGATGCCGTTGTGATCGTAAAAACCGATCAGTTTACCAAGCCCCAGGGTACCGGCCAGGGAGCAGACTTCGTGCGAGATCCCCTCCATCAGACAGCCGTCGCCCATAAAGACGTAGGTAAAGTGATCGACGATGTCATGGCCCGGCTGATTAAATTGCGCCGCCAGGGTGCGTTCAGCGATGGCCAGCCCCACGGCATTGGCCAGCCCCTGGCCCAGCGGCCCGGTGGTGGTTTCAACGCCCGGCGTGTAGCCCAGCTCCGGGTGACCTGGCGTTTTGGAGTGCAGCTGACGGAAGTTTTTCAACTCTTCCAGCGGCAGGTCGTAGCCAGAGAGGTGCAGCAGGCTATAGAGCAGCATGGAGGCGTGGCCGTTAGACAAAATAAAGCGATCGCGGTCGTACCAGGCCGGGTCGTTAGGATTGTGCTTCAGAAAGTCGTTCCACAGCACTTCGGCGATATCGGCCATGCCCATCGGTGCCCCCGGATGGCCGGAATTGGCTTTTTGCACGGCATCCATGCTTAGGGCGCGTATGGCGTTGGCTAACTCTTTACGGGACATAGTTCACTCCATGGCTGATTTAAAGTTTGGCGGCGAGCAGATCTTCAAGCTTGCGCTGGTCAACGGCAAACTGACGAATGCCGTCTGCCAGTTTTTCGACGGCCATTGCATCCTGGTTATGCTCCCAGCGGAATTCGGCTTCGGTCATCGCTTTCGGCTTCGGCAGCACGGTTGAGGTAGGGATTAGCTTACGCATGACGGTCTCGTCTTTGTCCTGCAGCTTTTTCAGCAGATCCGGGGAGATGGTCAGGCGGTCGCATCCGGCCAGGGCGAGGATCTGTTCAGTGCGGCGGAAGCTGGCACCCATCACGATGGTTTCGTAGCGGTGCTGCTTGTAATAATCGTAGATATTACGTACGGATTTCACGCCGGGGTCTTGCTCGACCACGTAGGGGTCCATCGGCTCTTTTGCCTGATACCAGTCATAGATGCGGCCAACAAACGGGGAGACAAGATAGACGCCAGCCTCGGCGCAGGCACGGGCCTGAGCAAATGAGAACAGTAGCGTCAGGTTACAGTTGATTCCCTCTTTCTCCAGCTGTTCCGCAGCCCGGATCCCCTCCCAGGTCGAGGCCAGCTTGATCAAAATGCGCGACTTATCGATGCCCTGGTCCTGATAAAGCTCAACCAGACGACGGGCCTTGTTAATGCTCTTCTCTTTATCGAAGGAGAGGCGGGCGTCAACCTCGGTTGAAACGCGGCCGGGAATACTTTTCAGAATTTCCGCACCAATATTTACCGCCAGTTTGTCGCTGGCCTCTGCTACCTGTTGCTCTTGCGTTTTACCGCGCTGCTTACCATAGGCGATGGCGTCGTCAATAAGATGGCTGAAATGGGTCAATCCCGCCGCCTTTAACAGCAGCGAAGGGTTGGTGGTCGCATCTTCCGGCTGGTAGCTACGGATAGATTCAATATCACCGCTGTCGGCAACGACGGTGGTAAATTGTTTGATGCCGTCTAGTTGGTTCATAAAGTATGACTCCTTGAAATCAAAAGAGTTAGTCGAGTGCGTTGGATCACACTTCTGGAAAATTCGCGACGTGCTTAACAAAAAAGCATAGCAGACGAGGAGGGTCTTGCTTTGGCGGGTGGGTTACAGGCTTGTTATAAATTGATAACAAATTTTGTTGTTTGTTGGTCAGAGTTTGGCAGCCTTCAAAGTTTGAACCGCAGCCAGCGGCGATACTATGCGGCACGCCAGGGTGTGCCTCAGGACAGAAAAACAGCACCCATTTTGAACGATACGTTAAAGGAAGGATAAGATGGACGATCAGTTGAAACAGAGTGCCCTCGATTTTCATGAATTCCCGGTTCCCGGTAAAATCCAGGTTTCCCCCACCAAACCTCTCGCCACGCAACGTGACCTGGCGCTAGCCTACTCGCCGGGCGTTGCCGCCCCTTGCCTGGAAATTGAGAAAGATCCGCTCGCTGCCTACAAATACACCGCGCGCGGCAACCTGGTGGCGGTGATTTCTAACGGTACCGCGGTGCTGGGCCTGGGCAATATCGGTGCACTGGCGGGGAAGCCGGTGATGGAAGGGAAGGGTGTTCTGTTCAAGAAATTCGCCGGTATCGACGTGTTTGATATCGAGGTCGATGAGCTCGATCCCGATAAGTTTATCAACGTGGTGGCCGCGCTGGAGCCAACCTTCGGCGGTATTAACCTCGAAGATATCAAAGCGCCAGAGTGTTTCTATATTGAACAAAAACTGCGCGAACGGATGAATATTCCGGTGTTCCATGACGACCAGCATGGCACCGCCATTATCAGTACAGCCGCCATTCTGAACGGCCTGCGGGTGGTAGAGAAAAACATCTCTGACGTGCGTATGGTGGTATCCGGTGCCGGTGCGGCAGCCATAGCCTGTATGAACCTGCTGGTGGCGCTGGGTATGCAGAAGCACAATATTGTGGTCTGCGACTCAAAAGGGGTTATCTACAAAGATCGCGAACCCAATATGGCCGAAACCAAAGCCGCCTATGCGGTCGTGGATGACGGCAAGCGCACGCTGGATGATGTGATTGACGGCGCGGATATCTTCCTCGGCTGCTCCGGCCCGAAAGTGCTGACCCAGGAGATGGTGAAGAAGATGGCTCGTGCGCCGATGATTCTGGCGCTGGCCAACCCGGAGCCGGAAATTCTGCCGCCGCTGGCGAAAGCGGTGCGTGAAGACGCCATTATCTGTACCGGCCGTTCTGATTACCCAAACCAGGTGAACAACGTGCTCTGCTTCCCGTTCATCTTCCGCGGCGCACTGGACGTGGGTGCGACGGCAATCAACGAAGAGATGAAGCTGGCCGCTGTTCACGCCATCGCCGAACTGGCTCACGCCGAACAGAGCGAAGTGGTAGCTTCGGCCTACGGCGATCAGGATCTCAGCTTTGGTCCGGATTACATTATTCCGAAACCGTTCGACCCGCGCCTGATTGTGAAGATCGCTCCGGCAGTGGCGAAGGCAGCGATGGACTCTGGTGTAGCCATGCGGCCGATTCAGGACTTTGATGCCTACGTCGATAAACTGACCGAGTTCGTCTACAAAACGAACCTGTTTATGAAGCCTATCTTCTCCCAGGCACGCGCAGACGCGAAGCGCGTGGTGCTGGCAGAGGGTGAGGAGGCGCGCGTGCTGCATGCCACGCAGGAGTTGATCACCTTAGGTCTGGCGAAGCCGATTCTGATTGGCCGTCCGAGCGTGATTGAGATGCGTATCCAGAAGCTGGGGCTGCAGATTAAACCGGGCGTGGATTTTGAGATCGTGAACAACGAATCCGATCCGCGCTTTAAAGAGTACTGGAACGAATATTACGCGATCATGAAACGTCGCGGGATCACCCAGGAGCAGGCGCAGAAAGCAGTCATCAGCAATACCACGGTGATCGGCGCGATCATGGTCCACCGCGGTGAAGCCGACGCCCTGATCTGCGGCACGGTAGGGGATTACCACGAGCACTTTACCGTGGTGCAGGAGATCTTCGGCTATCGTGAGGGTGTCCATACGGCGGGGGCGATGAATGCGCTGCTGTTGCCAAGCGGTAACACCTTTATCGCTGATACCTATGTAAATGACGATCCGACGCCGGAGCAGCTGGCTGAAATCACCGTGATGGCGGCAGAAACCGTGCGTCGTTTCGGGATCGAACCAAAGGTAGCCTTGTTGTCGCACTCAAACTTCGGATCATCAAAATCTCCGGCGGCGAGCAAGATGCGCGAGACGCTGGAACGGGTGCGCGCGCGTGCGCCTGAGCTGATGATTGATGGTGAAATGCACGGTGATGCCGCGCTGGTGGAGAGTATCCGCAATGAGCGTATGCCGGACAGCCCGTTGAAAGGCTCGGCGAACGTGCTAATTATGCCGAACGTCGAAGCGGCGCGTATCAGCTACAACCTGCTGCGTGTCTCCAGCTCTGAAGGGGTGACGGTTGGTCCTGTGCTGATGGGGGTGGCGAAGCCGGTACATGTGCTGACGCCGATCGCCTCTGTGCGTCGTATTGTGAACATGGTGGCGCTGGCGGTAGTAGAGGCGCAGACGCAGCCGCTGTAGTTTTTATTTCTCCCCCTCACCTTAACCCTCTCTCACGGGGAGAGGGGACTGACGGGAATGCCTGTTTTGCCCCTCTCCCTCAGGGAAAGGGGACTGACGGGAACGCCTGTTTTGCCCCTCTCCCACGGGGAGAGGGGACTGACGGGAATGCCTGTTTTCTCCCTCTCCCTCAGGGAGAGGGCCGGGGTGAGGGGATAAAGGCTACACCCAGTCCCGAACCCGAATAAAATCCTTCAGGGCAGCCTCCGGGCTGCCCTCTTTTGGCTCGAAATTATACTCCCAGCGCACCAGCGGCGGCATCGACATCAGAATCGACTCCGTACGCCCGCC
>ERZ773187.668-NODE-668-length-31637-cov-9.481888_pt1 | contig 31637 bp, 32 predicted proteins | sample MGYA00511242_ERZ773187 | MGnify/ENA primary metagenome ERZ773187 (study PRJEB29015, sample SAMEA2737744) | human gut metagenome | biome: human gut; feature: human-associated habitat; material: faeces | place: China | collected 2012 ...
CGCCGCCGAAGCCGCCGCTGCGGTGAGACGGGGGCGGCGCGGGACGGCGCTTCATGCCGACGCTGCCGGGCTTCGGGCGGCCGTCCGGCCCCGCTGGGAACCACAGGTTGTTGACGAACACATACCGCGGCGCGCAGAAGCCGCCCCGGTACCCGTCGGAAGCGCGCGTGATGGCATAGACGATGCAGAACACCATAACCACCACGATCACCAGTGAAATCATGGCCACGATCCGACTGTCGCCGTCGTCCTGCGGCTCGTAATAATCCGCGCTGCCGCTCTCGTCGAGCGCCGTGGGCCAGTTGTCATAGCGGACGGAGATGTTCAGCCGCTCGCCGTGGGAGAGATTCTCGCGCTCAAGGATGTAGGGGCTTGGTCCCGATGCGCCGGAGACGGAGCTGGCGGTGACGCCGTCCGGATCTGTCCAGGTGAGCGTCATCTGCCCGACGCGCGCCTCGTCGAACCAGCCGGGCGTGTAGTCATAGGTGACGGCGCCGCCATCGAGGTTATACATGTACTCCTGCGTCCAGGAGTAGGCGAAGAGGATCGTTTCGCCGTCGTCATAGCCACGGACGAAGTAGACGTACATGTAGCTGTTGTCATAGCTCAGACGGTCGATGTTGGCCGTGAGGGCGGTTTCATTCCGGATAGAGCCGTTCGGCAGGCCGATCTTCACCCACTCGACCGGCCCCTCGTCGAGCACCTGCCACTCGATCTGCACCCGGATGTCCAGACTGCCGTCGTCGGTATTGGGAGTGACGCTGATGTCGTAGCTTGCGATATAGTCGAGGTCGGCGGCTTCGGCGCGCTGCGCAAAGAGCGGCAGCAGGCAGAGCGCCAGCGCAAGGCACGCGCAAAGAGCCGTGATTTTCCGTTTCATGCTCAGCAGCCCTCCTTTCCGCGGTTTCCGGTCTGCAGCTGGCAGATGTGTTCCATCTTCGCGCTCTCGGCGCGGATGGCGCGGCAGGCTTCGCCGTCCCAGATGGCGGGCCAGTCGTCCGTGAGAATGTTCCCGAGCGCCGTGCCGCCGAGCCAGCTCTGACACGGGATGACCGTCCCGTCCGGGGCGACGGCCATGTTGCTCAGGCACGCGCCGCAGCTCGGGATGAGGTGCAGGCCGAGCGCGCGGAGCGTCTGCTCCGGGAGCCAGCCGGGGCTGGTGAAGTCCAGCTCCATCGAGAGCTCGTGCGCGGCGGCGACGGCGCTTTGCAGAATCTCCGTCAGCTCCTCCGCGGAAAGGCGCGTCGCGCGGCTCTCCGCCCCCTCGGCCCCGCCGGAGGGGATCAGCCCCGAGCAGGTGGCGTACCGCACGCCGAGCGCAGCGGCGAAGCGGAGCGTCGCGGCGTAGTCGCGGTTTAAGCTGCACAGCGGCGTGTTGACCGACACGATGAGCCCCGCGTCCACGGCATTGCGGATGCCCCGCACCATCTCGTCAAAGCCCGGCGCGCCGACGAGGGCATTGTGCGCCTCGGCGTCCGCGGCGTAGAGCGTGACCTGCACACTGTCAAGGCTCGCCTCCGCGAGCGCGCGGCAGAGCTGCGGCGTGAGGAGCCGCCCGTTCGTGTTGAGCCGCGTGACGAACCACTGCGCCGCGTCCACCAGCTCCACAAGGTCATCGCGCAGCGTCGGCTCGCCGCCGGTGAACGTCACCTGCGGGATGTTCGCCGCGCGCAGCCGCGCGAGCACGTCCTTCCACTCTGCTGTTGTCAGCTCGCGGCTCTCGCCCATCGGCTGCCCGGCGGCGTAGCAGTGCAGACACTTCTGGTTGCAATGCCACGCGCCGCCACGCGTCATGGCGCTGACCATGAGATCCATCCGGTGCGGGGCAGACATCTTGTCGGCGTATTCGCCGAGTGTCAGCGCGCCGACGGCCACGTCCGGCTCGCGCCCCTGCGCGATGGCGACGAGCGAGCGGAGCATGAGCTCGAGATCCTCCTGCAGCAGCGCGCGGTCCGTGCGCGGATAGGTGCGGTGCGTCTCGTCAACGGCGCCGCGCACCATCCCGGCCCAGTCCTCCTCGCTGATCTCGCAGCCGGAGAACGGTTCGAGCCGATCCATGAAGTTCGCCAGCAGCACGGCCCACGACAGCGTCAGCGGCACGAGCTGCGCCCCGTTGAGCAGCAGCAAAAACGGATCCTCGGGGCTTTCCGTCCGCGGCGGGATCATGTGGATGCGCACGACGCCCGGCCCCTTCGGGTCGAGCGTGATATGCCGCACGCACGACAGATGCGCGCGGCGGTAGCGCTTTTCGCGCCAGGTCATATGGGACATAGGCGGCCCTCCTGCCTTCGTTACAGATTTTGTATGCCTATCGTATCACACCCACCGCCGTCCGCGCAAGTCTGCCGCCGCCATCCGGCGCAAAAAGCGAAAAGAAGGGCTACCAAAACGGGCGCGGTTGTGCTATAATTATCGTGTATGATTATAAGCAGAAAAGGAGGGATCCGCTTGCGGCATTGGAAGACGAAGCTCACCGCACTCTGTGCGGCCGCGGCGATGCTGCTGCCGATGACGGGCTGCTCGCTCACCGCCTCGGCGGAGGAGCTGTTCACCCTGCCGGAGTTCCCGGTGGAGTATACGGGTCTGTCGAACCAGCTCAACGCCCTGCTCGGTCAGGGCTATGAATACGTCTCACCCTCCAGCGGCCGGAATATCCAGTCCGTCCAGATGACGGATCTCAACGGCGACGGATATGAGGAGGCGGTGGCCTTCTTCCGCGCGCCGAGCGGGGAAAAACCGCTGAAAATCGTGATTTTCCGCCCCACGGAGGACTCGTTTGAGCAGCTGTGTACCATCGAGAGCAGCGGCTCGGCCATCAACCGCGTCAGCTATCAGGATCTCAACGGCGACGGGACGATGGAGCTGGTCGTCGGCTGGCGCATCAGCGCCGATGTGCAGACGGTCGCCGTCTATGAGATTGCACCCGACCCGGTCGTGCTCATGCAGAGCAGCTATCAGAGCGCCATTTTGCAGGATCTCGACGGCGACGGCGTCATGGATCTGCTCGTGATCCACGCGGGCACGAAGGGCAACGGCGTCATGGACTTCTACCACTGGCAGGTCGGCGAACAGAAGCCCGTGGCGAGCGACTGCGCGCTCAGCTCGACAATGGCCGAGCTGTCGGCGGGCAGCTTCATTGCGGGGGAGCTCTCGGACGGGACGCCCGCGGCCTTCATCACCGGCGTCAGCAGCAGCCAGCAGGCCGTGACGGACGCGGTGATCTGGAGCGGGGACAAGCTCGTGAACGTCTCACTCCCGCGCGGCGGCAGCGTCTCGCGCATCGCGGCCGACTATCAGCAGTGGAAGCCGCAGGACATCAACAGCGACGGCATCACGGAGCTGCCCAGCCCGCAGACCCCCGCGCAGGAGCGCACCTCGGGCGACGCTATCATCCGCTGGGCGCAGGTGTCGAAAAGCGGCAGCCTGACGACCGTTGACTGCACCTACCACAGCCTGACCGGCGGGTGGTACTTCCGCCTGCCGCAGAGCTGGTGGAGCCGCACGAGCTATACCGAGGGGGAGGGGAGCTCCAACGAGAGCCAGCTCACGCTTCTGGTGGACGGGACGCCCGTGTGTACAATCTACGCCCTCACGGGCGAAAACCGCGAGAACCGCGCCCTGCGCGGCAACCGCATCATCCTGCGCCGCCAGACGGGCGTGATCTACGCCGCGGAGCTGCTCGGCGGCGCGTCGGACGTCGGGCTCGACGAGGCGCTGCTGCGCCAGAACTTCAACCTGGCCGTCAGCGGCTGGAGCACCGAGAAATACTGAAAGGAGACACCATGAAAAAGGTAATGGTACTGGAGGACGAGTCCAGCATCCGCAGTTTTATCGTCATCAATCTGCGCCGTGCCGGGTATGAGGTCATCGAGGCCGAGACGGGCGAGGAGGCGCTGGAAAAGCTGCAGCAGAACCACGATATCCGCGTGGCGCTGCTCGATATCATGCTGCCGGGCATCGACGGGTTCGAGGTCTGCCGCCGCATCCGCGCGACGAACGCGCAGATCGGCATCATTATGCTGACCGCCCGCTCGCAGGAGATGGACAAGGTCACGGGCCTGATGACCGGCGCGGACGACTATGTCACAAAGCCGTTTTCCCCAGCGGAGCTGACGGCCCGCGTCGACGCGCTCATGCGCCGCAGCGGCGGCGCGTCGGAAGAGAGCAGCGGCGAGATCAGCCAGCCGCCGTTCCTGCTCAACACGCGTAACCGCACGCTCGAGAAAAACGGCCAGCGCATCAAGCTCACGCAGGTGGAGTATTCCATCATGCGCATGTTCATGGAAAATCCCGGCAAGGCCCTCTCCCGCGAGGAGATTCTGGACATGGTCTGGGGGCGGAACTACTTCGGCGAGCTGAAGATCGTCGACGTCAACATCCGCCGCCTGCGCCTGAAGATTGAGGACAACGCCACCAACCCTGTCTACATCACCACGGTCTGGGGCTATGGATACAAATGGGGCTTCTGAGCCCCACGCCCGAAAGCGGGAAAGGAGAGTGTCACGCGGTGAAGGGAAAGAGCACCCTGCTGCGCATCCGCGGCCTGCGCAAGCGCTGGATTTTCAGCAGCGTGGGGCCGATTCTGCTGATCCTTGTGCTGGTGTCTGTGATTCTGGCGCTGAGCCTGGCCAGCGGCTACTATAACAGCGCCCGCACGACGCTGAAAACCAAGGCCAGCGTCGGCGCGGATTATTTCAACACCTATCTCATGGACACCTACAGCGACTATTACTATAGCGCCACGCAGTACGCCGCGAGCTTCGACAGCGCCGAGCGCATCGAGCTGCAGTTTCTCGACAGCTCCGGCCATATCGAGACGTCCACCCGCGGCTTAAACGCCGGCACCGCGCCCGGCACGCCCGAGATCCGCCGCGCGCTCGAGACGGGCAAGACCGACATCTACGAGGGGCGTGACCCCGCCACGGGGGAGAAGATCCTCGCCGTGTCGTGCCCGCTCAACTTCGCGGGGACGACCGTCGGCGTGATGCGATACGTCACGGCGACGCACCTCATTGACCGGCAGATCGTTATCACCACCCTCATCATCGCCGCCATGGCCGCGGTCGTGACGGTCGTGCTGCTGGCCTCGAACCTCTCACTCATCAACGGCGTCGTCGCCCCCGTCGCCGTGGTGACGGACGCCGCCAAGCGTATCTCCGGCGGCAGCTACGGCATCCAAATCCCCAACAAATACTCCGACGAGATGGGCGAGCTGGTCGACAACATCAACGACATGTCGCTGAAGATCAGCCAGAGCGAAAAAATGCAGACGGAGTTCATCTCCTCCGTCTCCCACGAGCTGCGCACGCCCCTCACGGCCATCACTGGCTGGGGCGAGACGCTCCTCGCCGACGAGAGCGGCGACATGGACCAGTTGCGCCGCGGCGTGCGCATTATCCTCAACGAGTCGCGCCGCCTGACAAACATGGTCGAGGAGCTGCTGGAGTTTTCGAAGATGCAGGACGGCCGCTTCACGCTGCGCGTCGAGCGCGTCGATCTGCAGGCTGAGCTCGAGGACGCAATCTATACCTACCGCGAGCTCTTCCGTCAGGACGGCATCGCCCTCGAGTATGAGAGCGGCGGGGAGCTGTTCGAGAAGCAGGTCATCGGCGACCCGGAGCGGCTGAAGCAGGTGTTCTGCAACGTGTTCGACAACGCCGCCAAGCACGGCGGCGACGGCAAGCGCATCGTCGTCTCCATGGCGCAGGAGGATGAAAACTACATCATCCGCATCCGCGACTTCGGCCACGGCATCCCCGAGGCGGAGCTGCCCTACGTCAAGCAGAAGTTCTATAAGGGCTCGTCCAAGGCGCGCGGCAGCGGCATCGGCCTTGCCGTGTGCGACGAGATCATCACCCGCCACGGCGGTACCTTCGACATCGGCAACGCCCACGGTGGCGGCGCGCTCGTCACGATCACGCTCCCGATCGCGCCGGACGAGACGTGAGTTTGGCAGCAGAAAAATAGAACAGCCGTTGCATTTTTCGGCAATTTGTGTTACCCTATCTGAGAAAGGACAATCCCATGAAAGAAAAACGGACGGGTGGACAGTTCCGCACCTCCATCGGCGGTCAGGCGCTTATCGAGGGCATCCTCATGCGCGGGCCGAAAAAGCAGGCCATCGTTGTGCGCTCGCCGGAGGGGCTGGTGCGCGAGGTGGAGGAGCTGCACCTCATCAAGGACAAGTACCCCATCCTCGGCTGGCCGATCATCCGCGGTGCGGTCACGTTTGTGGACTCGATGGTCCGCGGCGTCAAGGCGCTCATGTTCTCGGCGGACTACTTCCCCGAGCTGGAGGAGTCGGAGCCGTCGAAGCTCGACCGCTGGCTCGAGGCGCACGTCTCCGAGCAGAAGCTCCAGAGCGTGATGGTCTGGGTCTCCGTCATCCTGTCGCTCGGTATGTCGATCGCGCTGTTTCTGCTGCTGCCGACGTTTATCGCCGGGCTGTTTCACGCGCAGACCCCGGCGCTGCACAACCTGATCGAGGGCGTCGTGAAGATCCTCGTCCTGCTGGCCTATCTCATCCTATGCTCGAAGCAGAAGGACATCAAGCGCGTGTTCTCCTACCACGGGGCCGAGCATAAGACGATCTTCTGCTATGAGGCTGGGCTGCCACTCACGGTCGAAAACGCCCGCATCCAGCCGCGGCACCATCCGCGCTGCGGCACGAGCTTTTTGTTCGTGGTCATCATCGTCTCGATCCTCGTCAGCAGCATCGTCTTCCCCTATATCAACTGGCAGAATCTCTGGGTGCGCATTGGCGTGAAGCTGCTGCTGCTGATCCCGGTCGTCGGCGTTACCTATGAGTTTAACCGCTTCGTCGGGCGGCACGATAACATGGTCACGCGGGTGCTCTCCGCCCCCGGCATGTGGCTGCAGAACTTCACCACGAATGAGCCAGACGACTCCATGCTCGAGGTCGCCATCGAAGCGCTCAAGCTCGTCCTGCCCGACGAAGAAGGCAGCGATACGTGGTAATCTCCATTAAAACGATAACAGGAGTCAATCATGGCCATCACATATAACAATCTGTATATGGATATCCGACAGGAGCTGCACCGTGCCGGGATCCAGGCTGCGACGCTCGAGGCGCGGGAGCTGGTGTGCTTCGCCGCAGGGAAAACGCGCGAGCAGTTCGTGCGCGATGGGCGGCTCTATGTCCCGCAGGACGTGGAGGAGCAGGCCCGCGCGCTCATGCGCCGACACCTCGCGGGCGAGCCGTTGGCCTATCTCATCGGCGAGTGGGAGTTTTACGGCCTGCCGCTCGACATCTCCGAGCAGGTGCTCATCCCCCGCAGCGACACGGAGGTGCTCGCGGGCGAGGCGATCCGCTGGCTGCAGACGCAGCAGGACGCGCGCGTGCTCGACCTCTGCGCGGGGAGCGGCTGCGTGGGGCTGGCCGTCGCGTCGCAGGTACACGCCTGCCGCGTCGTCCTCGGCGAGAAGTCCGAGGCCGCGCTGCGCATCTGCCGGCAGAACATCCGCCGTAGCGGCCTGCTCGGCCGCGTGACGCCCATGCCCGCCGACGCGCTTGAGCCGCCGACGCGGCAGCTCGGGGAGTTTGACTGCATCGTCTGCAACCCGCCCTATATCCCGACGCAGGATATCGAGACGCTCGATGTCTCCGTGCGCGACTATGAGCCGCACATGGCGCTCGACGGCGGTGAGGACGGGTTGGAATTCTACCGCGCGATCAGCGAGAACTGGCGCGAAGCGCTCCACCCCGGCGCCCGGCTCTATTTCGAGGTCGGCATCGGGCAGGCGGACAGCGTCCTGCGCATCATGCGGCGGCAGGGCTTCGGCGAGCTGGAGATTGTCCCGGACACGGCGGGCATTCCCCGCGTCGTGTACGGCACACTGTATAATGAAATTTAACCCCGGAATGATAAAGAGGAGGAATCAGGATTATGGCGGCAAAGAAAGAAACCGCAGCGGCGGCCCCCGCAGTTTCCGATAAGAAGAAGGCGCTCGAAACGGCCATGCAGCAGATCGAGAAGATGTATGGTAAGGGCTCCATCATGCGCTATGGCGACGGGACGGTCGCCAATGTCGAGGCCATCCCCACCGGCTCGCTGGCGCTGGATCTGGCGCTGGGCATCGGCGGCCTGCCGAGAGGGCGCGTCGTCGAGATCTACGGGCCGGAGTCCTCCGGTAAGACGACGCTCGCGCTGCACGTCCTCGCGCAGGCACAGAAGCTCGGCGGCGAGGTCGCCTTCGTCGACGCGGAGCACGCGCTCGACCCGACGTATGCCCGCGCGCTGGGCGTGAAGGTGGAGGACATGCTCATCTCCCAGCCCGACACCGGCGAGCAGGCGCTCGAGATCACCGAGGCGCTCGTGCGCTCCGGCGCGATCGACGTCGTCGTGGTCGACTCCGTGGCCGCGCTCGTGCCGCGTGCGGAGATCGAGGGCGAGATGGGAGACAGCTTTGTCGGTCTGCACGCCCGCCTGATGAGTCAGGCGCTGCGCAAGCTCACGGGCATCATCGCCAAGACGAACTCCATCGTCATCTTCATTAACCAGCTGCGCGAGAAGGTCGGCGTCATGTATGGCAATCCCGAGGTCACGACCGGCGGCCGCGCGCTGAAGTTCTATGCCTCCGTGCGCATCGACGTGCGCCGCATCGAGTCGCTGAAGTCCGGCGGCGAGATCATCGGCAACCGCACCCGCGCGAAGGTCGTCAAGAATAAGGTCGCGCCCCCCTTCCGCGAGGCGGAGTTCGACATCATGTACGGCGAGGGTATCTCCCGTCTCGGCGAGATGCTCGACCTCGGCGTGAAGCTCGACCTCGTGCAGAAGAGCGGGTCGTGGTTCAGCATGGGCGAGGTGCGTCTCGGCCAGGGACGCGACGCCGCCAAGCAGTATTTCCGCGACCATCCGGACGAGGCGGACGCCCTCGAGGCCGCCATCCGCAAGGACTTCCACAAGCTGATGTCCAACCAGTCCAAGGTCGCCGCCCGCGCCGCGGGCCGCGCGGTGGACGTCTCCGCCGACGATTTCGACGATGCGGATTGAGCGAATCGAAAAATCCAAGCATAAGCAGGAGCGCGTGCTGGTGTTTCTGGAGGGGGGCGACCTCCTCCGGATCACCGGAGTCGAACTCCTGCGCTTTGGCCTGCATAAGGACATGGAGCTGCCCGAGGAGCTGGTGGAGGAGCTGCGCCGCTCCGCGGAGCGCTCCGAGACGAAAGCGCGCGCCGCGCGCCTTGCGAGCAGCCGGATGCTCTCGAAAAAGGAGCTGTCCGACCGGCTGGTGAAAAAGGGCACCGAGCGCGGCGAAGCTGAGGAGCTTGCCGACTGGCTCGAGGATCTCGGTGCGGTGGACGACGCGGCCTACGCGGGCGTCATTGCCCGGCACTACGGCACCATGGGCTACGGCCCCGCCCGCGTGTGCCAGGAGCTCCGCCGCCGCGGCATCGGCCGCGACCTCTGGGAGGACGCGCTCGCGCAGCTTCCCCCGGCCGAGGAGGCCATCGAGCAGTTCCTGCGCGCCAAGTGCAAAAGCGGCGCGCCCGACCGCGCCGCCTGCAAGCGCCTGTCCGATGCTCTGCTGCGCCGCGGCTTTTCGTGGCAGGACATCCGCCCGGCGCTCAGCCGTCTGGGCGAGGAGCTGCCCGAGGACTGATGAGAATTTGAACAGATTGAGAGGATATACCATTGAAAGTTTCATTCATTTCCCTTGGCTGCGCCAAGAATCTGGTCAACACCGAGCAGATGATGGCCCTGTGCCGCGAGGCGGGGATCGAGCTGCAGGAGCAGCCCGAGGGCGCCGACGCCGTGGTCATCAACACCTGCGGCTTTATCGACAGTGCGAAGGCCGAGGCCATCGACACCATTTTGTCGATGGCGCAGCTCAAGGAGGACGGACGGCTCGGCAAGATCCTCGTCACGGGATGTCTTACCCAGCGCTATCAGCAGGAGATTCTCGACGAGCTCCCGGAGGTCGACGGCATGATGGGCACCGGCAGCTACGGCGACATCGTCCCCGCCCTGCGCGAGCTGATGGCCGGACAGCGTCCGCGCCGCTTCGCCGACATCAACGGTCCCGTCGAGGAGTTTGACCGCGTGCTCACCACGCCCGGCCACTATGCCTACCTCCGCATCGCCGAGGGCTGCAACAACCGCTGCGCTTTCTGCATCATCCCCTACCTGCGCGGCAAGTACCGCAGCCGCCGCATGGAGGATATCCTCGCTGAGGCGCGCCAGCTGGCAGACGCCGGGGTGAAGGAGCTGATCATCATCGCGCAGGACATCACGCGCTACGGCACCGACCTCTACGGTGAGCACAAGCTCGCCGCGCTCCTGCGCGAGCTGTGCAAACTCGACTTCCACTGGATCCGCCTGCACTATCTCTACCCCGAGGAGATCACCCCCGAGCTGATCGACACGATCGCGCAGGAGCCGAAGATCCTCAAGTATATCGACCTGCCTATCCAGCACTGCAACGACCAGATCCTGCGCACGATGTGCCGCCGCTCGACGAAGGACGAGCTGCTGGAGCTGTTTTCCACCCTGCGCGAGCGCATCCCCGGTCTGGTGCTGCGCACGAGCCTGATTACGGGCCTGCCGTATGAGGATGAGGCCGCCTTCGAGGAGCTGTGTCAGTTCCTGCAGGATGTGCGCATCGAGCGTGCGGGCGTGTTCCCGTATTCGCCCGAGGAGGGAACGCCCGCGGCCAAGATGCTCAACCGCGTCGACGCCGACGAGGCGCAGCGCCGCGCAGACCTCGTCGTGGACGTGCAGTCGCGCATTATGGACGACTTCAACGAAAGCCGCATGGGCGATGTGACGGAGGTGCTCTGCGACGGCTGGGACGAGCAGTCCCAGAGCTTCGTCGGCCGCAGCTATGCCGAGAGCCCCGATATCGACGGGCGCATCTACTTCAGCGCTGAGCGCGACGTGCAGCCCGGTGAGTTCGTCCCCGTGCGCATCACCGGCGCGATGGACGGCGAGCTGACGGGCGAGCTGGCCGAGGAGGAGTAATTCCACTCTGGTCAAAGCGCCGCCGCCATGGTATAATGACCCTGTATTTTAATCCGCCGCAGAAAGGATGTGGCTTCCCATGCCCATGACAACCGCAAACAAACTGACAATCGCCCGCGTACTGATGATCCCCGTGTTTCTGGTGATCCTGTACTGGGGCTTCCCGGGCAGCAGCTATGTGGCGCTGGCCGTGTACATCATCGCGTGCCTGACCGACCTCGCCGACGGGTACATCGCCCGGCACTATAATCAGGTCTCGGACTTCGGCAAGTTCATGGATCCGCTCGCGGACAAGTGCCTCGTCATGGCCGCGCTGTGCTGGTTCGTGGAAAACGGCGACATGGTCGGCTGGGTGCTGGCCGCGGTGCTGCTGCGCGAGTTTGCCGTCTCCGGCATGCGCCTTGTCGCCGTGGAGAAGGGGCGTGTCATCGCCGCCGCCTGGTCCGGCAAGGTCAAAACTGCGAGCACGATGGTCTGCATCTGCCTGATGCTCTTCGGCATCCCCCACTGGCTCAACCTCGTCTGCCAGGCCGTCATCCTCGTCACAACGGTCTATTCCGGCGTCGAGTATTTCGTGAAAAACTGGGACGTGTTCCGGGAGAACTGACAAATAACCCCCAACGAGAGGAGCCGAGCGTTATGATTCTTTCCGCCGTTTTGTGCGCGCTGTTTCCGTATGCATCCATTGGAGTTATCTATGTCCTGATCAAGGGATACTTCCCCGCCGCCTTTCCGTGGGAGATCTTTTCCGCGCTGCTGTATATGGCGGAGCTGTGGCTGATTGCGCTGATTGCCGTGCTGCTTCTGCTGAGACGGAAGGAGCGGTATACGCCGCTGGCGCTTGCACGCGCGGTGATGATCGTGAAGCTCGTGCAGATCCCGGCGTATGCGGGGATCTTGCTTCTGGGGATGGGCTTTTCGCTGACCGTATATTTCGCCGTCAACGTGGTGTTCTTCCTGTTCGATGTTCTGACGATCGCGCTCAGCGGCCTGCTCGGCGTCGCTGCGGTGAGCCGCGCGCAGGAGGAGGGCATCTTCACGAAGTACCACGCCGAGCGGCTGGGGATCTTCCAGTTCATCTTCTGCGTGGACGTCGTCGCGTCGATGATCTCGTACTGCCGCCTGCGCCGCGCGGAAAAGAGCGCGGGATGATTTGCAAACACTCTGCTGCAATGGCGACAAAATCCCCGCTTGAAAAAAGCGAAACTGCGGCCAACACAGAGCTGGTGGTAAGCGATGATGTGACCGCAAGAATTTCGGCAAGTATGCAAAGGAAATCGAATTTATTGAAGACTATGCGGGGCGCTGCATGACGCATCTGACGAGAGATAATCTCAACGGAATTAAGTATGTTGCCGCACTTCACCATGATGACGACGAAATTGTAACACACCGAACCTGCTTTGCCGTGCTGTACGGAACGGTTGTCCAGACTGCCTTTGGGCGGCGCTATATTGATCCGGATACGGCGTCGATAGTGGACTATAGCCTGTTTGCGTCGATCGGTGTCCCAACCTACTGTGGGCAGGCACTGCATGGAGGAACCCTGTATTTTTCCGGACCCTATGCGTACCGTTCAGCGTTCGAGAGCCACCCGTCTCCGTTTATCTGATTGCCGCAAAAATCCGCCCGCGGCTTGACACTGCGGGGGAATCCTGATACAATTGAGCCGTCCAAAAAAATAGCGCGATGATCGGAAAGAGTACGCACCGGCGCTGGAAAGAGAAGGGCGGCCAGCGGCTGAAAGCCGCCCCACAGACAGCGGTGCGGAAAGTGCGTCCGTGAGCGCGCGGGATAACCGATGCCCGCCGCCCGGCCCGCGTCACGGGGCCAGCCTTGAGCGAGAAACGAGAGTGGAACCGCGGAAATTATTTCGCCTCTCAGACCATAGGTCTGAGAGGCGTTTTTTGTTTGCGAAATGGATTGAAAATGTGAAAATAGAAGGAGAATCATCATGTATCTGTATAATTCAGCCACCCACAAGAAAGCGGAGTTCACCACCCACACCCCCGGCCATGTGGAGATGTACACCTGCGGCCCGACCGTCTACCACTTTGCCCACATCGGCAACCTCCGCTCCTATATCATGGAGGACGTGCTCGAGAAGTACCTGCGCTTCGCGGGCTATGACGTCAACCGCGTCATGAACATCACCGACGTCGGCCACCTGACCTCCGACGCCGACGAGGGCGAGGACAAGATGCTCAAGGGCGCCCGCCGCGAGCACAAGACCGTCATGGAGATCGCGCAGTACTACACCGACGCGTTCTTCGAGGACTGCCGCAAGCTCAACATCAAGCGCCCCGACGTCGTCCAGCCCGCGACCGGCCTCATTGACGACTATATCAGGATCATCACGAAGCTGCTCGACACCGGCTATGCCTATCAGGCCGGCGGCAACATCTATTTCGACACCAGCAAGCTCGAGCGCTACTATATCTTCAACGACCACAACGAGGAGGATCTGGCCGTCGGCGTCCGCGAGGGCGTAGAGGAGGATCCCAACAAGCGCAACAGGAACGACTTCGTCCTCTGGTTCACCAAGTCCAAGTTCGAGGATCAGGCCCTGAAATGGGACTCTCCGTGGGGCGTGGGCTACCCCGGCTGGCACATTGAGTGCTCCGGCATCTCCATGAAGTATAACGGCGAGTACCTCGACCTGCACTGCGGCGGCGTGGATAACGCCTTCCCGCACCACACGAACGAGATCGCCCAGTCCGAGAGCTACCTCGGCCACCCGTGGTGCCCCCAGTGGTTCCACGTCGCCCACCTCAACACCGACCACGGCAAGATGTCGAAGTCGAAGGGCGAGTTCCTGACCGTCTCCCTGCTTGAGCAGAAGGGCTATGATCCGCTGGCCTACCGCTTCTTCTGCCTGCAGAGCCACTACCGCAAGGGACTGCTCTTCAGCTGGGAGAACCTCGACAACGCCGCCCTTGCCTATAACAAGCTGCTCGCCAAGGTCGCCGCGCTCAAGCCCGGTCAGGACGAGGTGGAGCCCGCCGCGCTCGAGGAGCTCAAGGCGAAGTTCCGCAAGGCGATGGACAGCGACCTCAACACCTCCATGGGCGTGACGGTGCTCTATGACGTTCTCAAGGCCAAGACGACCGACGCGACGAAGCTGGCCGCGCTCGACGCGCTCGACAGCGTCCTCGGTCTGAAGCTGCTGGAGAAGGCGGAGACGCTGCGCGCGAAGCAGGCGGCCGCACCCGCCGCGGGCGGCTTCACCGTCGTCAGCGAGTCCGGCGAGGAGGACGCCGACGTTGAAGCGAAGATCCGCGCCCGCGCCGAGGCGAAGAAGGCGAAGGACTTCGCCGAGGCCGACCGCATCCGCGACGAGCTGAAGGCGGCGGGGATTGAGGTCACCGACGTCCCCGGCGGCGCCAAGTGGAAGCGCATCTGAAATTTGTAACTATGCCCCGGCAGACCCGTTTGGGTCTGCCGGGGCGTTTTCGTCTTTTGCGGGGCGTCGGGGACGCCGCCCCCTACACCGTGCGGAAGAGGTCTGCCGGTCGAACGCGGGGTGATGTGGGCATCACCCCCTACGGCGGTTGGAAGGAGTACTTCGGTTGAAGGCGGCGGGGCACATGGGTCCCACCCTACAACGGTTTACCGATAGGATCCTGTAGGGCGGGGCCTGCGTGCCCCGCCAAAACGTAAGAAGACTGCACCGGAAATTCCCGCATATCTCTGTAGGGGCCGGCGTCTCCGACGGCCCGAACGAAAAAGACGGAGCTGACCGGCTCCGTCTTTTCCTGCGTATCGCGTATTTTACTCCCCCACCCGTCGGTAGGTCACATACTGAAACCGCAGGCCATTTTCCTCCTGCACGGGGCCGCTCTCCTCCACCGCCCAGCCCGGCGCAGCGTCGAGATCGGGGAAAAACGCGTCCGCGTCCGCGGCGGCGAAGACCTTCGTCACATACGCGCGCTCACACCGCGCGAGCAGCGCGCGATAGACCGTCTCGCCCCCGATGACGAAGGCGTCCTCCTCCGCGGCGGCGACGGCCTCGTCCAGCGAACGGACGACCTCGGCGCGCTCGGCGGCAAAGTCCGGCCGCGTCGAAAGCACGAGGTTCCGCCGCCCCGGCAGACCCCGCCCGCCCGGCAGCGACTCGAGCGTCCGCCGCCCCATAACGACGGTGTGCCCCGTGGTCAGCGCCTTGAAGCGCTGCAGATCCGCGCGGATGTGAAAGAGCAGAGCGTTGTCTTTGCCGATGCCCCAGTTTTCGCTCACGGCGACGATAGCGTTCATGGCGGCTCCTTTCTCAGATGGCGACGGGGATCTTGTCCTCGAACGGCTGCGGGTCGTAGCCCTCGAGCGAGAAGCTGTCGCGCGTGAAGCGATAGAAATCGGTCACGGAGCGGTCGATCACGAACTTCGGCGCGGGGCGCGGCTCCTTTTCGAGCATCTTTTCGATGATGGGGACGTGGCGGTCGTAGATGTGCGCGTCGGCGATGACGTGCACCAGCTCGCCTGCCTCCAGCCCGGAGACCTGCGCCATCATGTGCACGAGCACGGCGTACTGCACCACGTTCCAGTTGTTCGCGGCGAGCATATCCTGCGAGCGCTGGTTGAGAATCGCATTGAGCGTGTGGCCCGAGACATTGAACGTCATCGAGTAGGCACAGGGGTAGAGCGCCATCTCGTGCAGGTCCTCGAAGTTGTAGATATTCGTCAGAATGCGGCGGCTCGCGGGGTTGTGCTTCAGGTCATAGAGCACACGGTCGACCTGATCCATCTCCCCCTCGGGGTAGTGGTGCTTCACGGCCAGCTGATAGCCGTAGGCCTTGCCGATGGAGCCGTTTTCGTCGGCCCAGCTGTCCCAGATATGGCCGCGCAGGTCGTGGATGTTGTTCGACTTCTGCTGCCAGATCCACAGCAGCTCGTCGATGCAGGTTTTGAAATAGGTGCGGCGCAGCGTGAGGATCGGGAACTCCTCGCGCAGGTCATAGCGGTTGATAATGCCGAATTTCTTGACCGTGTGGGCGGGCGTCCCGTCGTCCCAGTGCGGACGCACCTCCAGCTCGGTATCCCAGACGCCGTGGTCCAGAATATCGCGGCAGTTCTGCTTGAAAATTTCGTCAGCGCGGCTCATAAAACAGTGCTCCTTCCTGTTGTTCAGACTTTTCGATAGTAGATCCGCTCGATCATGCGGACGGTGTTGTTGCCGATGTTTTCATAGTGATACCCCTCGCCGCCGGGGATGGACAGGCTGTCCCGGCTCTCGAGCTGGTACGTCTCGCCCCCGGCCGTTACCTGCAGCGTCCCGGAGAGGACGGTGAGGTAGACGCGGCTGCCGGGGACGCGGTCGGGCGCGTCATAGCCGCCGCTGATGAAGAGGTCGAGCTGGCAGCTCTGGCATCGGCTGTCGGTGTCAAAGGGGAAGAGCGGATAGCGGATGACCTTCCCGCCGCAGAGCCGCGCGCCGACGACGTCGACCGCCCGGTGCAGCTGTGCCGGGGTCTCCTCGCGGCACTCGACCAGCTGCTCGAGCGGGACATGCAGCCCGCCCGCGATGCGCGCGAGGACGCTTACGGTGGGGTTGACCAGCCCGCGCTCAATCTGGCCCAGCATGCTCTTGCTGACGCCGGAGAGCGCCGCAGCCCGGTCGATGCTCAGCTGCTGCGCCTTGCGGATCCGGTGGATGTTCTGCCCCACCGCCTGATAGATCTCCATTGCCGCTTCCCTCCAATATTTTGCGTCTTTTCTACATGATACTACCTGATTTTCCACCATCCGTCAAGAGATTCCATACCGTTGTTCTGTAACGCTTTCGTAAACAATTGGCTGCGTACCTTGATTTTAGTCTCTCAGAGTGATAAAATTTTCATATTTGTGATCGCAATGCAGAGCGCCTGAACCGACTGCCGCAAAAAAGGAGAAATCTATGCCGAAATTCAGTGTAAAAAAGCCCTTGACGATTCTCGTGGCCACGCTGGCTGTGGTCGTTCTGGGCGTGGTGGCCTACCTGAAGATGACACCGGATCTCATGCCCAACATGGACTTCCCGTATGTCATCCTCATTACCTCCGATCCCGGGGCCAGCCCCGAGGCCATCGAGCAGTCGGTTACGCGGCCGTTGGAGCAGTCCATGGCCACGCTCGACCAGATCAAATCCGTCACCTCATCGAGTCAGGACAGCGTCTCGATGGTGGTGCTCGAGTTTGAGGACGGCGTGAACATGGACACCGTCAGCATCGACATCCAGCAGAAGATCTCCGCCCTGCAGGCGAGCTGGGACGACACAGTCTCCTCGCCGTATGTGCTCAAGATGAACCCCTCCATGATCCCGACGTTGGTTGCCGCCATCTCGCGCGACGGGGCGGACGTGCAGGAGCTGAGCGACTTCGTCACGGATGAGCTGACGGGCAAGCTCGAGGGCATCAGCGGTGTCGCGGGCGTCACGGTCAGCGGCGCCGTCACACGGCAGATGCACATTGTGCTCGATCAGGAGAAGCTAAACGCCGTGAGCGCGCGGCTCGCGGACGCGGTGAGCGCCCAGATGGACGCCGCCGAGGGGCAATTGACGAGCGCACAGGCGCAGATCACAAGCGCCCAGCAGGCGATTGACAATGCCCTCTCTGCCGCCCTCACCGGCGCGGCGGACGAGGCAGCCGCTGCCGTGAATCAGGCCATCGGCTCAATCACGCAGGCGCGCGACGACGCGCAGACCGCCATCCGAAATCAGCGGCGCCTGCTCGAGATCGACGCAAGCCTTGCCCGGCTCGAGCTGCTGCGCCAGAAGGAGCAGGCGGGCATTATCACGGACAGCGAGCGCGAGGAGCTCGACTCCCTCGCCGCGCAGGAGCCGGCGCTCAAAGCCGAGCGCGATGCGCTCAAGGCCGCCGGCGGCGACAGCGCCGACAAGGCGTCCAAAGCGCTCAAGCAGCTGGAGCAGATCGCAGCCGACCTACAGGAGCTGCTGAAAAAGCTGCAGGATCCGGCCTATGTCACCGGGCAGGGCGAGGCGCTGGGCCAGACGCTGCTCACCGTGGTGAACCAGCTGCGGCAGATCAACCTCACCGACAGCCAGCTCGCCTCGGCCAAGAGCCAGATCGCCGAGAGCCTGGCCTCTCTCGCCGCCGCGCGCGAGCAGGCCGCGGGGCAGACCGACCTCGGCGGGATGCTCTCCGTCTCGACCGTCTCCGGCATTCTGACGGCGCAGAACTTCTCCATGCCCGCCGGTTACATCAATGACGATGACGGCGTGCGCTATATGGTCTCCGTCGGCGAGGAGTTCTCCAGCGCGGAGGAGCTGTCCGACCTCGTACTCTTCGACCTCGGCATCGACGGCGTCGAGCCGATCCGGCTCTCGGACGTCGCGACGGTGTTCTCCACGGACGACTCCGACGAGATCTATACCAAGCTCAACGGCGAGAACGGCGTCCTCGTCTCGTTCACGAAGCAGTCGACCTACGCCACGGCGGAGGTCTCCAAGAACATCAGCGCCCGCTTTGACCAGCTCTCCGCGCAGTATGAGGGGCTGCACTTCACGCCCCTGATGGATCAGGGCGACTACATCAGTCTCATCGTGCGCACGATCCTCTCGTCGCTGCTGTGGGGCGCGCTGTTTTCCGTGCTGGTGCTGTTTTTGTTCCTGCGCGACTGGCGGCCGACGATCATCACGCTCGTCTCTATCCCGCTCAGCCTTGTCTTTGCCATCGTGCTCATGTACTTCTCAGGCGTGACGATCAATATGATTTCGCTCTCTGGCCTTGCCGTCGCGGTCGGTATGCTGGTGGATAACTCCGTCGTGGTCGTCGAGAACATCTACCGCCTGCGCGCGAGGGGCGCGACGATTGTGCAGGCCGCCGTGAGCGGCGCGGGACAGGTGCTCGGCGCGATCACGTCCTCGACGCTCACGACCGTCTGCGTATTCCTGCCGATCGTGTTCGTGGAGGGACTGACGAAGCAGCTGTTCACCGACCTCGCCCTCACGATGACCTATTCCCTGCTTGCGAGCCTGCTCGTTGCGCTGACGGTCGTTCCCGCGATGTCGGCAGGGCTTCTGCGCCGCGACATCACGCCGAAGCCGGGCCTGCTCGACCGGGTCTATCCCGCCTACCGCAGAGCCGTCGGCTGGTCGCTGCGGCACAAGGCGGCCGTGCTCTTGCTCGCGCTCGTCCTGCTCGTCGGCAGCGCCGCCGCCGCGCTCAGCCGCGGCTTCGTATTCATGCCGGATATCGACATGAACAACCTCAACCTCACCATCACCATGCCCGAGGATGCCACGCGCGAGGAGGCCGTCGCCCTCGCCGACGAGGTCGTGCGCCGCGCCATGACGGTCGAGAACGTCGAGACCGTGGGCGTGACGATGGGGAGCACCATGATGTCCGGCAGTCTCTCCGACGGCGAGAGCTACGACGTCACCGCCTATATCACGATGCCCGAGGGCACCTTCGGCAGCGAGGCGGGCAGGCAGATTGAGGCGCTCTGCGCGGATCTGCCGTGCAAGGTCGAGGCCAGCGGTGTCATGAGCAGCTCCATGAGCTACATGACAGGCTCCGGCATCTCCGTCAAGCTCTACAGCGACGACATGGAGGCCATGCAGTCTGCCGCGAAGCAGCTCGCCGCCGCGATGGGCGGCGTGGAGGGCGTCGGCGAGGTCGATGACGGGCTCGACAGCGCCGCCGAAGCGCTGCACATCACCGTCGACCGCAGCGCGGCCATGGAAAAGGGCATGACCGTCGCGCAGGTCTACATGCAGATCGCCGCCGCGCTCACGAACTCCAGCACCCTCTCCGACATGACGCTCGACAGCGAGAAGATGGACCTCGTCATCGAAAGCCCCGAGGACAGCCGCGTCACGGTCGAAACGCTTCTTGACCTCGAGCTGACGCCTTCGTCCTCCGCGACCTTCTCTATGGAGAGCAGCTCGTCCACCGCGATGGGCGGCAGCTCGTCCGGCTCGTCCCTCAGCGCGCTGACCGGCTCCGACAGCAGCAGTGAGAGCACATCCTTCCGGCTCGGCGACGTGGCGACGGCGGAAAAGACCGTCTCCCTCAGTACCATCCAGCGTGACCAGCAGCGCCGCTGCCTGACGCTGACCGCTGCCGTGTCCGACGGCTACAACGTCACGAAAGTCACCTCCGCCGTGCAGAAGGCCTTCGCGGGAGAGACGATGCCGGACGGCGTGAGCTATGAGTTCAGCGGCGAGAACGAGCAGATCATGACCGCGATGAAGCAGGTGATGCTGATGCTCCTGCTCGGCGTGCTGCTGGTGTACTTCATCATGGTCGCCCAGTTCCAGAGCCTGAAGTCCCCGTTCATCGTCATGTTTACGATCCCACTGGCCTTCACGGGGGGCTTCCTCGCACTGCTGATCGCGGGGATCAATGTCTCGGTCATCAGCCTGATCGGCTTCGTGATGCTCGTCGGCATCATCGTCAACAACGGCATCGTCCTCGTCGACTGCATCAATCAGGAGCGGCTCGGCGGCATGGAGCGCCGCGAGGCCATCATCGAGGCGGGCGTCACGCGTCTGCGCCCGATTCTGATGACGAGCCTGACGACGATCCTCGGCCTGACGATCACCGCCCTCGCGAAAAACGCGGGCACCGCGCTCATGCAGCCCGTCGCCCTCGTCTGCATCGGTGGCCTGCTCTACGCGACGCTCATGACGCTGTTCGTCGTGCCGTGCATGTACGACATCGTCAGCAAAAAGGAGCCGCGCCGCGTGGATGAGAAGGAGCTCGAGCTCATTGACCTGTAACGCGTCCCGGCGCTTGACAATTGGCGCGCGGGCAGATAAAATAAGTGTTCAGGGAGAAATTCCGTGAATCACAATCAGATAAAGGATTGGTGGAAAATATGGCCAAAGACCAGAGAAATGTAGAAGCGATCACTCCCATGGAGGAGGATTTTGCCAAGTGGTATACCGACATCTGCCTGAAGGCGGAGCTGGTGGACTACTCGTCCGTCAAGGGGTTCACGATTCTGCGCCCCTATGGCTATGCCATCTGGGAGAACATCCAGAAGCTCGTGGACGCTGAGCTCAAGCGCACGAACCACGTCAACGTCGCGATGCCCGTCCTGATCCCCGAGAACCTCCTGAAGAAGGAGGGCGAGCTGGTCGAGGGCTTCGCGCCCGAGGCCGCGTGGGTCACCATGGGCGGCAGCGAGAAGCTCGAGGAGCGCATGGCGCTGCGCCCGACGTCCGAGACGATGTTCTGCGACCACTGGTCGCACGTGCTGCACAGCTACCGTGAGCTGCCGATGCTGTATAACCAGTGGTGCTCTGTCGTCCGCTGGGAGAAGACGACCCGTCCCTTCCTGCGCACGCGCGAGTTCTGGTGGCAGGAGGGGCACACCATCCACGAGACGGCGGAGGAGGCCATCGCCGAGACGGAGATGATCCTCAACATCTATGCCGACCTTTGCCGCGACAAGCTGGCCATGCCCGTCGTCCGCGGCCGCAAGACCGACAAGGAGAAGTTTGCCGGCGCCGAGGCGACCTACACCATCGAGAGCATGATGAAGGATCGCAAGGCCCTGCAGGCCGGTACGAGCCACTACTTCGGCGACAAGTTCTCCCGCGCGTATGACGTGACGTTCACCGGCCGCGACAACACGCTGCAGTATCCGTTCCAGACCTCCTGGGGCGTCACGACCCGTCTGGTCGGCGCGATTATCATGACCCACGGCGATAACCACGGTCTCGTTCTGCCCCCGGCCATCGCCCCGATTCAGGTCGCCGTCATCCCCGTCGCGCAGCATAAGCCCGGTGTGCTCGATGCCGCCGCCGCCATCCGCGACCGCCTGACCGCCGCGGGTCTGCGCGTGAAGATGGACGACAGCGACCAGTCCCCCGGCTGGAAGTTCGCGCAGTATGAGATGAAGGGCGTACCCGTGCGCGTGGAGATCGGCCCGCGCGACATGGAGAAGGAGCAGTGCTGCATCGCACGCCGCGACACCGGCGAGAAGACGTTCGTGCCGCTGGCCGACCTCGAGAGCGCTGTGCAGGCGACGCTGCAGGCCGTGCGCGATAACCTGTATGATCTTGCAGCGAAGAACCTCGAGGACAACACCTTCGACATGACCTCCTGGGAGGAGGTGCGCGACATGGCGCAGGGCCGCGGCGGCTTTGCCCGCACGAAGTGGTGCGGCAAGCTCGAGTGCGAGCTTGCCATGAAGGAGAAGGCGGGCGTCTCCAGCCGCTGCATGCCGCTCAAGCAGTCCGGCACGGTCGGCAAGTGCCCCGTCTGCGGCGAGGAGTGCACGACGGATATCTACTGGGGCGTGGCATACTGATTCCTGAAAAAAGCGTAGCTTTTTTCAGGAGCGGGTTTCGCTACGAACCGCGTATTTTTGCGCGCAAGGCGCGCAAAAATACACTCTCTCCGCGCAAAGTGTTTTTTGCGACGTACACGCCGCCGCAAAAAACGGATTGAATCTTTTTCGCGCCGTGCGCGGCGCGAACTCTGCGAGACGAAACGGGCACCCCGGTGGGGTGCCCGTTTTAGCTTTTATTATGTCATTATGCAGAAAGCGGCTTCCGGGATGGAAGCCGCTTTCCTGCGCGTTGGGATATAGAAGAATTGGAAAGAAACGAAATCAGCGAAGAAAAGGTTATGCCCACGCGGACATAATGCCCGCGACGACAACGGAAACAACGGACACGGAAACCATGCCGGAGAGATCATCTTGGGCATGATGCTGCCCTGAATGAGCTTCTTCTCGTCCTCCGTCTCAGCGACGGCCTTCGTGACCTCCGTCGGGACGATAACCGTATCAGGGAAGCCGAACAGCGCCGTGATGCTCATCGCGCAGCAGAGGTACCAGCTCTCGTGGAAGATCTTGCCAACGAGGATGGAGACGATCGCGCCGCCGACAACGGGGTCGCAACGAGCGCGAGTTCACGCTCGATGGAGATCTTGCTGATGAAGTAGACGCCGATGCGGATGGCGAGCGTCGAGCAAAGCACAATGATGACGGTCTTGTACTGCTCAATGAAGTCGCGGATACGGATGGTGGTGCCCATATGCACCAGAAGCAGGCCGACGGTTACGTCACCAAAGGCCTTGAGGTTGGAGTCGGTAAAGATGGTTCCGGGCAGCCAGTTATTCCAGAAGGCCAGTGCGAAGATGACGGAGATAATCAGCAGCATGGAGACAATCGCGTGGGTCTTGGTGGAGACGATGTCTCCGATAGCGTAGATCACAAAAATGATCGTCAGGGCGAACAGCGAGTTCATGGTAGTCAGCTCCTATTCATTTCTCTTTTCACTTTTTTATGCCCTCGCCAAGCAAGGGTATTTACTTGTATTCGCTTCGAACCGCGTATTTTTGTGTGCGTAGCACACAAAGCGGCCTGCGGGCCGCGGACTCGGTGAGACCTGAAAAAGGATCACCCGGCAGGTGCCGGGCGATCCTTTTTGCTCGTCTTTAAAAAGCCTTGCAGAGTTCGCACCGCCGCAGCGGCGCGAAGAGTTTTTCCCCGCCAGAGGGCTGTGCCCTTTGGGCTGGACGCAAGAACCGGGCGCCTGTTGGCGCCCGGTTCTGCTTTTCCTTCTTTTTCCTCTCGGAGAGAAATAGCGTTTTTCGATCAGCCGTCGGTGCGGGTCTTCCACTCCATCTCCTGATCCAGCTCATAGCGGAGCTTCTTGTTCTCCTCGACCAGCGTGTCGTAGTGGACGCTCTGCACATAGTACTTCACGAACGAGAACGTCGCCTCGGCGAACTCCTCGTCGGTGTACTCCGGCAGGAGGGAGCCCTCCTTGCGGCGCAGACCCTGCACGTTGATGACGACCAGACGGCGGTGCTGCTCGGACAGCTGGAAGAGCTTCAGCGTATCGGGGATATCCAGCCCCAGATCATACGTCTCGTTCACGATCTGCAGCAGACGGCGCTGCTCGGGCTTGGCGGAGACGATCACGCCATGCTCGGCGAACAGGCGCTTGAGATAGTCCGCGGAGACATCCTCGCGGGTAATCGTGCCCTTGCCGATGCCGGTGAGCATGGTGTTGGACAGATTCAGGCTCACATAAACCTCTTGACCAGTCTTGGGATACGCCATAGTTGACCTCCTATTGATCCATCAATCTTTCCCGCCCCAAGGGCGTTTTTTTGTTCCATCTACAGCGTAGCACACCTGCGGGCCGATTGCAAGAGAAAGTTGTGCTAAATACGTTTAAAAAATAAGAAAAACAGCCTTATTTTTAGTAAATCAGGCTGTTTTTCTATCAATTTGTACCATACAACCCAAACAACCCGGACGCACGGGTGAACCCGTCCGCGCCGCGTTTTCAGACCCCCGTGAGGTCAAAATCCGGGGTGTATTCCTCGCGCGCGGACGTGCGCTCCTGCGTAAAGCCGTCCGTGATGCCGCAGTTTTCCATGTACTCAGCCGCCGCGCGGTACTCTGCCCGCGTCACGTGGCGGCGCAGCGCCCCCTGCGCGCCGGGCTGGGGCGTGTACTGGCTCATGAGCGAAAAGAGCACCTCGCCGGGACGGAACGTCCGGCTGACCCAGTCGATGCAGCGGCGTGTATTTTCCGGCTGCCCCGGCAGGACGAGGTGGCGGATGACCACGCCGCGGCGCAGGAGACCATTTTCGATCACATACGGTCCCGTCTGGCACACCATCTCGCGGATGGCCGCGGCGGCGACGGGAAAGTAGTCCGGCGCGGCGGAGAGCGCCCGCGCGGGCTCCTCCATCGCGTACTTGAGGTCGGGCAGGTAGATCTGCACCCTCCCCTCAAGCGTGCGCAGCGTCCCGAGCGATTCGTACCCGCCGCAGTTGTAGACGACCGGCACCGGCAGCGGCGGCTCGAGCGCCGGGAGGATCCACGGGACGAAGTGCGTCGGCGTGACGAGGTTGATGTTGTGCGCGCCCTGCGCGATCAACTCCTCGAAAATCTCCCGCAGCCGAGCGGTCGTGATGCGCTTGCCAACGCCCTCGGCGGAGATGGAGTGGTTCTGGCAGAATACGCATCGGAGATTGCAGCCCGAGAAGAACACCGCACCGCTGCCGCGCGTGCCGGAGATGACCGGCTCCTCCCAGTGGTGCAGCCCCGCGCGCGCCACGACGGGGGCCGCCGGCATGCCGCACACGCCGCCGCCCGCCGTCTCCGTCCGCTCCGCCCCGCAGCGGCGGGGACACAGATGACAGATCATACTTTGTGAATGTCGAAGTCCGGGCCGAGGTCACCGCGCATCCAGTGGCGGCGGCACAGACCGATATACTTGTCGTTCGCACCGAGCACAACCTGCGCGCCCTCCTTGACGACGCGGCCCTGCTCGTCAAAGCGGGCGTTGAAGGCCGCCTTCTTGCCGCACCAGCAGATGGTCTTGACCTCCTCGAGCTTGTCGGCCAGCACCAGCAGGTGATAGCTCCCCTCGAACAGCTCGCCCCTGAAGTCCGCGCGCAGCCCGTAGCAGAGCACAGGGATGTTGCAGTCGTCTACGAGGTGGACGAGGTAGTAGACCTCGTCCTTCGTCAGGAACTGTGCCTCGTCGATGATGATGCAGGCGTACTGCTCCAGCTCCTCGTCCGCCATGGCGCGCATCTCGTGGAAGTAGATGCACGGGTGCTTGAGTCCGATGCGCGAGTAGACCATGTGGTCGCCGTCGCGCGTGTCGAGCTGGGGCTTGACGAGCAGCGTCCTCTGCCCGCGCTCCTCGTAGTTAAAGCGCGCCATCAGGGCGTTGGCCGTCTTGCTCGAGCCCATCGCCCCGTATTTGAAATACAGCTGTGCCATCGTTTTATTCTCCTTCTCCGAGGGCGTCGAGCGCCCGTGTAAACTTCTCAAAGGCCGAGGGGACGGCGCGCTCGCGCTGCTGCGCGGGCGGGAGCCAGACCCAGTCCGCCGCGCCCTCACCCGTGACCTCCACCAGATAGCCCGTCATGTGCCATTCGATGTGTGTGAAAATGTGCCTGGCGCTGATCGTCCGCACCCAGTGGTGCGGCGTGAGCCCCCACGCGGCGAGCTGCGCCGCCGCCTGATGCTCATCGAGCTTTCCCTCAACATGCGGATACTCCCACAGCCCCGCGAGCAGGCCCTCCTCCGGCCTGCGCCGCAGCGCAGCGCAGCATTCCCGCACCAACAGGAATACCGTCTTTTCCTCGCGCCGTCGCGCCTTCTTCGGCGCGCGGACGGGGAGCTCCCGCTCCCGCCCGGTCTGATGCGCGCGGCAGAAGTCCCGCGCGGGGCAGGCGTCGCACAGCGGCTCACCGCCCGGCGTGCAGACCGTCGCGCCGAGATCCATCAGCGCCTGATTGTATTCGCCTGGCCGCTCGCGGCTCATCGCCGCGGCCATCCACGCGCGGAACGTGCGGCGGTTCTTCGCGTCCAGAATGTCGAGCCCGCTCCCCGTGATGCGCGCGGCGACGCGCAGGACGTTGCCATCGACCGCGGGAACGGCCTGCCCGAACGCGATGGAGAGAATCGCTCCCGCCGTATAGTCGCCGATGCCCGGCAGGGCACAGAGTCCGTCGTACGTCCGCGGAAACTGCCCGCCGTACTGCTCCGTGACGATTTTCGCCGCCTTCTGAAGATTCCGCGCGCGGCTGTAGTACCCCAGCCCCTCCCAGAGCTTCATCAGCCGGTCGGGCTCCGCCGCCGCGAGCGCCGCGACGTCCGGAAACGCCGCCATGAACCGCTCGAAGTACGGCAGCACCGCCGCCACGCGCGTCTGCTGCAGCATGATCTCGGACACCCACGTCCGATAGGCCGAGACCTCCTCGCGCCACGGGAGCACACGGCGGTTTTCGTCGTACCAGCGCAGCAGCGGCGCGCTGAGCCGGGTTAAGATTTCTGTTTCCTGCGCCATGAATCCCTCCGTCATCCTCTCGTGAAGCGTTCCGCATAGCCGCAGCGGCGGCAGAGCTCCTCCGCCGGGCGGCGCGCGTCAAACCCTGCGTGGATTGCCGCCGCGCGTTCGCCGCGCAGAATGTCCTCCAGCTCCTGCCGGAAGAGATTCCCCAGCGCCAGCTCACCCTCGCCGTCGAGACAGCAGGGGACGACCGTCCCGTCGCAGAGGACGGCCAGCTGCCGCCGCAGCCCGTGGCAGAACTCCACGCGCCGCAGCGGCGCGCCCGGTGCGGGCCAGTCGAATTTTTCCGCGTGCTCTAAAAACAGGTTTGGCCGCAAGGTGCGGTTCCTGCGCCGGTCGGCGGGGATGTCCGCGATGCGCCGTCCGCAGCGCCGCTCCAGATAGCGGAGGATCTCCGCGTTCTTCTCCTCCAGCCCGCCCTCGTTCCAGAGCCGCAGCGCGCAGAGCACGCCGCGCTCCGCGAGCCGCGCGCAGCCGTCCCAAACCGCGGCGAGATACGTCTCCAGCGGCATGGGCGCGTCGTTGGCCTCGAAGCTGTGGAGCGAGACGCTGAGCTTGTGGAGCGCCGGGGCGGCCAGCAGCGTATCGAGTCGCTGCGCGAGCAGCGTCCCGTTCGTCACCAGACAGACGCGAAAGCCCAGCTCCCCCGCGCTGGCGAGGATCTCCGCGAGCTGCGGGTGCAGCAGCGGCTCGCCCAAAACGTGCAGATACAGATAGTCCGTCCACGGCCGCAGCTTCCCCGCGAGGAGCTGAAACTCCTCTGCCGGGAGCATCCGCCGCGCCCGCCGCGTCCCGGGGCAGAAGGCACACGAGAGATTGCAGCAGTTCGTAATTTCCAGATAGATACGGCTGAACATCCCGCCGCCCCCCTTCATATTTTCTTGAATTGTTATTGTACCATACCCGGCGGGGGAAATACAAGGCCGGGGCGCATGGGAACAAAAAATCAGGATCCCCGGCCTGACCGGGGATCCTGATGGGCATGCTCTTTATTTCCTTCTCCGTCCGCCGCCGCGCTTGCCGGACATGTAGCGGTTCAGCTCCGACTGCTTGCTGTCGGAGACGGACATGAACTGCTTGAGCTTGTCCTCAAAGCTCGGTTCCGCCGCGGGCTGCGCCGGCTGGGGTGCGGGGCGGCTCTGCGGCCTTCCGCCGGCGGGACGCGGGCCGCTGTGCATGGGCGGACGCTGACCGCCGGAGGGGCGGGGTCCACCGCCGTGCATGGGCGGGCGCGGCGCGCGCGGCTGCGTCTGCTTGATGGACAGGTTGATCTTCCCCTCCGGCGTGACCGAGAGGATCTTAACCTGAACCTCCTGTCCCTCCGTCAGGAAATCGTGGACGTCGTTTACAAAGGTGGCGGCCACCTCCGAGATGTGTACCAGTCCGGACTTCCCGTCCGGCAGGGCCACGAAGGCGCCAAATTTTGTGATGGTGGTCACCTTACCGGTGACGATGCTCCCAACCGCCAGTTCCATAGATGTCTGTTTTTTCTCCCTTCCTCGTATACGCGGGGATGCTCAGTGGTTCACGTCGTAGAAAATCCGCTCGCCGGACTCCGCAAGGCCCAGCTGGTCGCGGGCAAGATCCTTGACGAACTCCTCGTCGTCGCTCTTGCCGAGGTCGGCCTCCAGCGCGGCATTTTCCTGCTTGCGCTGCTCGACCTGCGCGGCGATCTGCGCCTCCTGCGTGCGCGCGTCGGAGACGCGGCCGTACACGCGGATGACCTGCACGGTCATGACGCCCACCAGAATCAGAATGACCAGAAAGCCGGCAAAATTACGGCGCTTGCCGGTCTTCTTTTTCTTTTGCACGGACATTTCTCCCCTTCCCTTCTTCGCTGCTGCGTTGCATGCGGTGAAACCTCCACCGATACAGTTTCATTGTAGCGCATCTGCGCAGAAAATGGAAGTGTTTTTTCAGGAAGCGGCCTATTTTTTTTGCCGTTTTCAGCGCAAAACGGGCAGGCCTTGCCAGCAGCGCGGCCATCGACGCGGCCGCGCCCGTCCAGAAGCCCCAGAGCGGCCGGAAAATTCCCCGGAACGCCCAGAAATAGAGCACGCACCCCGCCACCGCACCCAGCAGCATGTAAAGCCGCAGCTGCCCGCCGCCCACATGCAGCGCAAAGCCCAGCAGCGCCAGCAGCAGCGCAGCGCCGTAGAGCGCGTCGAGCGTGTGCGTCAGCGCGCGGCTGCGCCGCCGCAGGAGCCGCACCGAGCGCAGCAGGTCATACACGCACCCGCTCAGCCACCCCAGCAGCACCGCCTTGCACAGCGCGGCCAGCTGGGCGGTGACATAGTTCTCCATCCGTCTCAGCCGAACAGACGGCTCAGCAGCGACATGCGCGGCGCGGGCGCGTCCTCATAGCTCACCGCGTCGATCCGCCCGTCGACGTGCATTTCCCCGCCGTCGAGCGAGAGCTTCCCGATGTGCAGACCCTCACCGGAGATCACCATCGTCCCCGCGCAGGTGGCCATGACGATCGTGCTCTCGTCGAACCGCTCCACGTCCTCGACCCCCGACACGGTCAGTCTTTCGCGCCCCTCCAGCTCCAGCCGGTGCGCCAGTCCCGCGCCCATGCTCACTTCATACGGCATAAAAAAACGCTCCTCTCCACCACACAGTTTTCCCTGTATGGTATGAAAGGAGCGCGGCGATTATGACAGGTCGTCCGCCGGAATCTCGCGGTACATCGCGGCGGCGTCCGCCTTGCCGACGTTGTCCTGCACGGACAGCACCTCCACGGCCAGCGTCTTCTGGCCGAAGCGGATGCTGATCCGGTCGCCGGGCCTGACGTCGTAGGACGCGCGCTGCACGCGGCCGTTGACGCTCACGCGCTCGTTGTCGCAGGCCTCGTTGGCCACGGTGCGGCGCTTGATCAGCCGCGAGACCTTCAGATATTTATCCAGCCGCATAAGAAATCCCTCCAATCGAAAACAGACTCAAAACAGGGGCGGCCCGCCGCCCCAAAGTCTCACAGAGTTCGCGCCGCCGCAGCGGCGCGAGCGTCGTAGGCCGGCATAGCCAGCCGAGGCGCAGAGCGAAGCGAAACCCATACTCATATGGCGTAACAAAGAACTTTGTTCTTTGTTACGCCATATGAGTAGTGCAGGCCGGTGCGCACACAGCACACCGGCCCGAAAAAACCAATCCTGCGAGCTTACTTCGCCACGGCATCCTTCAGAGCCTTACCGGCCTTGAAGACGGGAACCTGCGTCGCGGCAATCTCGACGGGCTCCTTCGTGCGGGGGTTCAGACCCGTGCGGGCGGCGCGCTTCTTCATCTCGAAGGAGCCGAAGCCCACGAGCTGCACCTTCTCTTCATCCTGCAGCGCAGCGGTGATGGTGTTCAGCGTGGCGTTGATGACAGCCTCGGTGTCCTTCTTGGACAGACCGGCCTTCTCGGCGACGGCGGCGATCAGTTCAGCTTTATTCATGGTGTTTCCTCCTAAATTCATTTCATTCGTACTTTCTTCTTATATCCTAAAACGATATTCTGTATTCTATCGCATTAAGAACGCTTCGATGCATCGTACAGCGCGAGCATTTCCTGCCCTGAGAGATCCGAGACGGCGCGGCCTTGCGCCGCGGCGCCCTCCTCCACCGCGCGGAAGCGGCGGATGAATTTCTCACAGGTCGCGGCGATGGCGGCTTCCGGATCGACCCCGGCAAAACGCGCGGCCTTCACGGCCGCAAACAGCACATCGCCCAGCTCCTCTTCGACGCCCTCGCCGCTCTCCACGGCCTCGTGCAGCTCCTGCACCTCTTCGTCGAGCTTGTCCATCGCGCCGGAGATGTCCGGCCAGTCAAAGCCCGTACCGGCGGCCTTCGCCTGAATCTTCTCCGCGCGCCACAGACCCGGCAGACTATGGGCGACCTCTTCCATCGCCTGCGCGGTGGAGCGCTGTCCCTTCTCGCGGCGCTTGAGCTCCTCCCACGGGAGGGCTTCGCCGTCGCCGAAGACGTGCGGGTGGCGCGAGATCATCTTTCTGCAGACCGCGTCGGCCACGTCGTCAAGCGTGAACGCGCCGCGGTCGGCCTCGAGATCGGCATGAAAAACGACCTGCAGCAAGACATCGCCCAACTCCTCGCGCAGCGCCGCCGCGTCCTCGCGGTCGATGGCGTCCACCACCTCCCACGCCTCCTCCAGCATCTGGCGGCGCAGGGACGCGTGCGTCTGCGCGGCGTCCCACGGGCAGCCGCCCGGCGCGCGCAGCAGATGAACGATCTGCCGCAGATCCTGCAGATCGTAATGTGCTTTCTCTTCAAAATGTACCATATTTACGCTCCTATTGCAAGGGGTTTTCCCGTATACGCGCAATTTCTTCACCGCAGATGCAGCTTATCCGCGATTTTTTCGCCCTTCGGCAGGGCGAGCAGATCCTCGCGCCGTACCGCGCCCAGCGCGACGGCGAGCACGCCGTAGACCAGCGCCGCGAGCGCAATCGCGCCCAGCACGGCGACGCCGTTTCCGGCCGCGCGGCTGAGCAGGCCATAGACCGCCCGCGCCGTCACGGCCATCACCGCCGTCATGACGAGCGGCTTTCCGAAGATCTCGCCGAGACGCACCTGCGTCGGGATCGAGCGGCGGATGGCTCCAAGGTTCAGCGCCGCGATCAGCCCGTAGCACAGCAGTGTGCTGATCGGCGCGCCGTGGATGCCGATGTCCGGGCGGCTGACAAGCGCAATGCTCGCCGCGATTTTCACCGCGCCGCCCGCGAGCAGCGTCCATACCGGGAGCTTTTCGCGGCCGTAGGCCTGCAGGATACCGCTGCTCGCGACCATCAGGCACACGAACACCGACGCCACGCCCAGCACCGACAGATGCCACGCCGCCGCCGCGGCCTCCTCCGGCCGCGCGGGGTAGAGCAGGTGCAGGATCGG